>SXGT01896980.1_pt1 | contig 25707 bp, 29 predicted proteins | sample 3176221 | NCBI WGS metagenome assembly SXGT01 (sample SAMN11356862, study PRJNA531348) | freshwater metagenome | isolation source: freshwater sample F1-120 | place: China: Fuxian Lake, Yuxi | collected 2017-12-25
CGTCGCCCGGGCCCGATAGGCAAGGCCCTTCTCCCAGAGCAGCCGGAAGATCCACTGTGTCCAGCGGTAGTAATCCGGTTCGCAGGTCGTCACCTCGCGATCCCAGTCGTACATGATTCCCGCGGCGTCGAGCGAGGCGCGCGACTCGGCGATGTTGCGCATCGTCCAGGCGCGGGGCGGGACCCCGGTCTTGATGGCTGCGTTCTCGGCAGGCAGACCGAAGGCGTCCCAACCGAAGGGATGCAGCACATCGTAGCCGCGCATCGCCCAGTAGCGGGCCAGTGCGTCCCCGATAAAATAGTTCTTGCCGTGCCCCATGTGGAGGTCACCACTCGGGTAGGGGAACATCTCCAGCACGTAACGGCGCTCGGCCGCGGGACGGCGGCCGGCACGGAAGATGCCTTCGCGGCGCCAGAATTCCCTCCAGCGGGCCTCGATCGAGGGGTCGAAGCGCCCCGGTGGCCCCAGTGTCACTCGCCTGTTCCCCCGGCGGCGACCGGCCCAAGGCGGCGCGACACGGCGTCGAGCACACCATTGATGAAGGCCGGCGCCTGCTCCGAGCCCAGCACCCGAGCCACCTCGATCGCCTCGTCGATCGCCACCGGCGCGGGCACGTCCGCACGCCCCGCCGCGAGTTCGGTCACGCCAATCCGGAGGATCTGCAGATCCATGCGCGCCATGCGGTCGAGCCGCCAGTTCGCCGATGTCTCCTCGATCAGATGATCGACCTGCAAACGGCGCCCGGTGAACTCCTCGACCAGCCACCGCGCCCACGCCTCAGCAGGTTCGCTCGGGGACTGCCCCTCCTCCTCCGCCCCGATCCGACTCGCGACTGCGACGGCCGCGTCGGCGTCCTCGCCGGTGATCTCGGCCTGGTAGAGCGCCTGCGCGGCGAGGATGCGCCCCTGCCGGCGAACCTGCTGTTCGATCGGAGCGGTCATCGGAGTTTGTCGAGAACTCCGTCCGGCATCTCATCCATCTCACTGTCGGCGCAGAGGGTCCGCTCGGGCGCCCAGGCGTTGCGGGGAATCTGCTGCAGCAGCCGGACCATCTCGATGGCCGTCTGGGCGGCTTCGAAGCCCTTGTTGCCGTGGCCGTGGCCCGCACGCGCCAGTGCCTGCTCCATCGTGTCCGTGGTGAGGACACCGAAGGCCACCGGGCACGAATAGCGTATCGCCACGTCGCCCACGCCTCGGCTCACCTCGCCGGCGATGAAGTCGAAATGCGGCGTCTCGCCCCGGACCACAGCACCAAGACACACGACGGCGTCGAATCGCCCGCCCTCCGCACAGCGCTCTGTCGCCACGGTGATCTCGAACGCGCCAGGAACATGGAAGACCTCGATGTCGTCGGCCGCCACACCGGCCGCGGCCAACCCCTCGCACGCTCCTTCGAGCAATGATCCGGTCACCGCGCGGTTGAAGCGCGAGACGACGATCGCGATCCGCAGACGCGAGCCGTCGAGGGTACCCGTGTGTTCGCGCATCAGGATTCCTCGCCTGTCTTGCGGTCAAGTCCCGAGAGAAGATGGCCGAGCTTGCGCTGCTTGACGCGCAGGTAGCCGATGTTGTCCTCGTGCGCCTCGACTTCGAGGGGCACTCGCTCCTCGATCCCGAGACCGTAGCCAGAGAGACCCTCGATCTTGCGCTCGTTGTTGGTGAGCAAGCGTACCCGGTGCACGCCAAGATCGCGAAGGATCTGGGCACTGATCCCGTAATCCCGCTGATCGTCCTGGAACCCCAGCTCGAGATTCGCCTCGACCGTATCGAGGCCCTCATCCTGGAGCGCGTAGGCGCGAATCTTGTTTGCGAGACCGATGCCCCGCCCCTCCTGGTGGAGGTAGACGAGCACCCCCGACCCCTCTCGGGCGATCCGGGCCATGGCGGCCTGGAGTTGGTCGCCGCAGTCACAACGCCGCGAACCGAGAACATCGCCAGTGAGACACTGCGAGTGGACGCGCACGAGAAGCGGTGTGCTGCCGTCGATCCGGCCTCGAACCAGCGCCAGATGTTCGGAGTCGTCGATCCGGTTGCGGTACGCAATCGCCCGCCAGGAACCGCCGTAGTCGCTCTCGAGTTCGGTCTCGGCGAGGCGCTCGACCAGCAGCTCGGAACGCAAGCGGTGGCGCACCACCGCTCTGATGTCGATCACCGGCAGTCCGTGTGCGCGCGCAAAACCGAGCAGCACCGCACCACTCGCGACATTGCCCTCGCCGTCGAGCACGGTGCACCCGACCGCGGCCGGACGCTGCCCTGCCAGTCGCACCAGATCGACCATCGTCTCCGCCGAACCGGTGTGTTCGAGCACGCCACCCGGAACACACTGAATCGGTGGCACATGGCCCGGCATCACGATCTGGCTCGAACCACTTGCCGGATCGACGGCCACGCGGATGGTGTGCGCCCGATCCGCAGCAGATATTCCCGTCGACACGCCAAAGCGCGCCTCGAAGGACGTGCCGTAGGCCGGCGCCCGCTCGGAGGAACGATCCGGCGGGAGGAGCGGAATGCCCAGGCGGGCCATGTCGGCCGGCAGCATCGCCAGACAGACGAGACCGCGCGCCTCAGCCGCCATGAAGCTCACATGGTGGTCCACGATCCGCTCTGCCGCGACACAGACATCGCCGCTCTGCGGGTTCTGCTCGTCGTCCACGACCAGCACCGCGCCACCTGCGGCAAGGCGGCCGATTGCCGCCGCCAGCGCCTCGGCATCCGAACTCACGCCCGTCTTCCCCGCAGCGTCGGCTGCTCGAAGGAGAGCAGAACGTCACTGCCGATGCGCTCGGTCGCCACGCACCCCAGCCGCGGCGCATCGCTCAGTCGGGTGACGCCCATGGCCTCGATGATTGGCACGCCATCGGCTCCGATCAAGAGAGGTGCCAGGAAGAGCGCGAGTTCATCGACTCGACTCGCAGCGACGAAGGCGGCGGCGATGCCCGCGCCGCCTTCCACCAGGAGGGAGGTCAAGCCCCGTCGTGCGAGTTCGCCAAGCACTGTATCTATCCAGGGCGCCGTACGCGCCGGCCGGACCACGAGGACATGCGCCCCGGCCTTCTCGAGTCGACGGTGGCGAGCGGATGAAGCACTGCCATCCGTGACGACCCAGACCGGGGAACGCCCTTCACCCATCATGCGAGCCCCGACAGGAAGGCGCAGACGCCGGTCGAGCACGATCCGCACCGGATCCCGTCCGCTGCGCCGCCGGCAGGTCAGGAGTGGATCGTCGGCCAGCGCCGTCCCCGATCCGACCACCACGCCGTCGAACTCGTCCCGCCAGACATGGACCCGAGCGCGCGCCGCGGCACCGGTGACCCAGCGCGCCTCGCCGCTGCGGGTGGCAATGCGACCGTCGAGGCTCGCGCCGAGCTTGAGCCGCACCCAGGGTCGGCCGCGCGTCACGACACTGGCGAAACCCCGGATCAGTTCGCGCGCCGCCCCCTCCTCGACTCCAGAGGCCACGGCGATCCCGGCGGCACGGAGTGCGCGCAGACCGCGGCCGCGCACCCGCGGGTGCGGATCGATGGTTCCCACGACGATTCGCCGCACCCCCGCAGCGATGACTGCGCCAACGCAGGGCGGAGTCCGACCCTCGATCGTGCAGGGCTCGAGTGTACAGTACAAGGTTGCGCCACGCGCACGCGGGCCAGCGTCCCGCAGCGCCACGATCTCCGCGTGGGCCTCTCCCGCGCGCGTGTGCCAGCCGCGTCCGACGATTTGCCCAGCGCGTACCACGACCGCACCAACAGCGGGAGTCGGATGGGTCCGGCCGAGCCCGCGCCGCCCGAGCTCGAGGGCGCAAGCCATCCAGCGCGCATCCGCAGCCGCGCTCTCGCGCCGTGGCGCCGCCCCGGCCACGACCGTCAGGGGCCCTTTCCCGATCGCCCCCCGGCCGCCTTGCGCGGAGCCCGGGGCCGCGGCCGTGTCGATCCCGCACGGCGTTCCCGCAGCAGCTGCTCGAGTTCACCCACGAACTCGTCGAGATCCTGAAAGGAGCGATAGACCGAGGCGAAGCGCACAGAGGCGACCGGGTCGAGATCGTGCATCGCTGCCATCACGGCCTCGCCGATCACGGTGCTCACCACCTCTTTCTCGCCCCGATCGAGGATCGAGCGCTCGATCGCATCGACCGTCGCGGCGATCCGCTCAGCGCTCACCGGGCGCTTCTCGCAGGCCTTGGTCAGCCCGGCGAGGATCTTCAAGCGCTCGAAAGGTTCCCGCCGGCCATCCTTCTTCACGATCAGCGGCAGATATTCTTCGATCCGCTCGTAGGTCGTAAAGCGCCGTGTGCACGCCTCGCACTCGCGTCGGCGACGGATCATGTCGCCGTCGCGCCCGAGTCGCGAATCGATGACCCGGTTCTCCAAGCTGCGACAGCCCGGGCACTTCATGGTGGGACTCGGCGGCCGCTCAGTGCCGGTAGAGCGGGAATCTTCGGCACAGGGCCGTGGTCTCCTCGGCGATCCGAGCCAGCGTCGTGTCGTTGCCCACTGCGTGGAGCGCCCGAGTGATCAGCTCGGCAATCTCCGCCATCTCGGGCTCACGCATCCCGCGCGTGGTCACCGTGGGAGTCCCTAGCCGGATTCCGCTCGTGACGAAAGGCGAGCGGGTCTCGAAGGGTACTGTATTCTTGTTGGTCGTGATGCGGGCCTGATCGAGCGTCTCCTGGGCGACCCGGCCCGTCGTTTCCGAGGCGCGGAGGTCGATCAGCAGAAGATGATTGTCCGTGCCGCCCGAGACCAGTCGAAGACCGCGCTCGAGCAATGCTGCGCCCAGCGCACGAGCGTTGGCGACCACTTGCTGCTGGTAGGCACGGAACTCGGGCTGGGCGGCCTCCGCGAGTGCAACCGCCTTGGCCGCGATCTCGTGCATGAGCGGCCCGCCCTGGTTGCCGGGGAAAACCGAGCTGTTGATCGCCTTGGCCTCGGCGGCGCGGGCCAGGATCAGCCCGCCGCGGGGCCCCCGCAACGTCTTGTGCGTGGTCGTGGTCACGAAGTCGGCGTGGGGCACCGGCGAGGGGTGCACCCCGGCCGCGACCAGACCGGCGAAGTGCGCCATGTCCACCATCAGTTTGGCACCGACCTCGGCCGCGATCGCGCCAAAGACGGCGAAGTCGATCTGCCGCGGGTAGGCCGAATGGCCCGCCACGATCATCTTCGGCCGGCTCTCGCGAGCGAGCTGGGCGAGCGCGTCCATGTCGATCCGCTGATCGTCCTCGCGCACGCCGTAGGGCACCACCTCGAAGAAGCGACCCGAGAAGTTCACCGGGCTGCCGTGGGTCAGATGCCCCCCGTGTGAGAGGTTCATCGCCAGGATGCGGTCGCCCGGTTGCAACTGGGAGAAGTAGACCGCCATGTTCGCCTGCGAGCCCGAGTGCGGCTGAACGTTGGCGAAGTCGGCGCCGAAGAGCGCTACGGCGCGGTCGATCGCAAGCTGTTCGACCGCATCGACGTGCTCGCAACCGCCGTAGTAGCGCCGCCCCGGCAGGCCCTCGGCGTACTTGTTGGTGAGGATCGAGCCCTGGGCCTCGAGCACCGCCGCGCTGGCGGCGTTCTCGGACGGGATGAGTTCCAGGTTCTCCTCCTGCCGCCGAGCCTCGCGCTCGATCAGCTCGGCGATCACCGGATCGGCGTCGCGCAGGGAGGAGAGACTCACACTCATTTATTGTGACTCTCGATGTACGTGACCACGTCTCCGACGGTGCGAATCTTCTCGCCGTCCTCCTCGGAGATCTCGATTTCGTACTCTTCCTCGAGCGCCATCACGAGCTCGACGATGTCGAGCGAATCGGCGCCCAGGTCATCCACCAGCGAGGACTCGAGCGTGACCTCATCCTCGGCCGCGCTGAGCTGCTCACAAACGATCGCCTTCACCCTTGCTTCGACTTCCGATGCCATCGCCCCTCCTCTGCAAAACACGCCCGCGCGGCTTCGGCGCTGTAGCGTTTCACAACCGCTCCTGCCACCGGCTACGCGCGCCCGAACACTCCTGCCCGCCGGCTCAGCCGGCCATCCCACCATCGACCGCGAGCACGTGGCCCGTCACGTAGCCGGCTCCTTCGCTCGCCAGGAACGCGACGGCCCGGGCCACGTCCTCGGGCTCACCGACACGGCCGACAGGGACCGCGGCTAGGAACGCCGCCAGCGTCTCCTCGGCCAATCCCGCCGTCATCTCGGTACGGATGAAGCCCGGTGCCACGGCGTTCACCGTGACCCCGCGCGACGCCACCTCGCGAGCCAGTGCGCGCGTGAATCCTTCGATGCCGGCCTTGGTGGCCGCGTAAGCGACCTGCCCGGCACCGCCGATGCGTGCGGTCACCGAACTCAGATTGACGATGCGACCGTAGCGGGCCTTCATCATCGGACGAAGTACCGCACGCGCGCAGTGGAACACGCCACCGAGGTTCACCTCCACGGTCCGCTGCCAGTCCGCCTCGCGGTAGCGCAGCACGAGACCGTCCCGGGTGATGCCCGCATTATTGACGAGAATATCGATCCGCCCCTGTGTCGCGACGAAGCCGGCGACCGCCGCTGCCGCCGCGTCGTGGTCTGCCACGTCGAAGGCCACCAGCGTGCCGCTACCCCCGGCGGCCTCGATGGCCGCCAGAACCTCCTCGGCGGAATCGCGCCGGGCCGCGAAGTTCAGTCCGACGAAGGCCCCGCGGCGGGCAAGCTCGAACGCGATTGCCCGGCCGATCCCGCGCGACGCTCCGGTCACCAGGGCCACTCGTCCGTCGAACTCGCTCATGCCATCGCCTCCCGGCCCTCGCCGAGCCACGCGCGGATCTCCGCAGGCTCGCCAAGCGAGCGGCACGCGAACTCACGCGCGATCCGACGCATCAATCCCGCCAGCACGCGCCCGGGGCCGATCTCGAGCGCGAGATCGCAGGCCTCCGCCACGCGGGCAGCACATTCCTGCCAGCGCACCGGCTGGGTGATCTGCTCCACCAGAAGACGGCGGAAGATCTCGCCGCGCGCGTGCGGCGCCGCATCGACGTTGCTCACGATCGGGAATGCCGGATCGCGCAGCTCGAGTTGCGCCACGACCGCGCGCATCCGTTCGGCGGCCGGCGCCATGAATGGCGAGTGAAAAGGGGCACTGACCCTGAGTCGCGTCGAGCGGATGCGCCGGGCCTGGGCCGCCGCCTCGAGCCGCCCCAGCGCACTGACGTGGCCCGCCACCGCGATCTGTCCGCCGCCGTTGAAGTTGGCGGGCACGACAAGTTCCTCACCTATCGTAGCGTCACGACAAAGTTCTGCCACGACATCGGGTTCCACGCCGAGCAGAGCCGTCATTCCACCCTGGCCCGCACCCGCCGCCTCGGCCATGAACCGACCGCGCGCCTGCACGGCGCGCAACCCGTCGGCAAGCCCGATGACGCCCGCCCCGACCAGCGCCGACCACTCGCCGAGACTGTGTCCCGCGCCGATCACCGGACGGAGGCCCTGCTCGTCGGCGAGCACCCGCGCCACCGCGACGGCATGCACCAGCAGTGCGGGCTGCGCATTGCGGGTATCGGTCAGGCGGTCCTCGGGGCCCTCTGCGCACAGGCGACTCAGGGAGAACCCGAGTGCCTCATCCGCTTCATCGAAGCAGAGCCTCGCCTGCGGAAACTCTCGCCGCAGCTCGCTGCCCATCCCGACTTGCTGAGCCCCCTGCCCGGGGCAGAGGATGCCGATCCGCATCACTGGTCGGTACCGAGCGGGCGCCAAGCACCGCAACCGGGCGGGCTTACTCCGCCCGGCCCGCGACGACCTTGCGGCCGCGGTAGACGCCACAATGGGGACAGGCGCGATGGCGCTGCTTCTGCTCGCCGCACTGCGAACAGGGCACCGTCTGCGGTGCGGTCAGGGCGTCGTGCGCACGGCGCTGGTTGCGCTTGCTCACCGACGTTCTTCGCTTGGGTACAGCCATCTCGTCCTCTTCGTCGCCCTCTCGGCGTTCGTTCGCGGGTCGTCCTGCTTCAGCCGTGCCGCCCACGGGCAGTGAGCTGCTCGGCCAAACTCGCGAGCGGCCCCGTCCCAGGTATTGTCGCCGGGCGGCAGCCGCAGGTTGTCAAGTTAAGATTATCGCCACACTGCGGGCACAACCCGCGGCAGGCCTCACGGCATAGCAGACGGCTCGGCAATGCCAGCAGGAGCTGATCGAAGCAGAGCGGCGCGAGATCGACTTCCTCGCCGGTGAAGGTCGCCAGAGCGACGTCATCCTCGCCGAAACCCTCTGCAGCAGCTCGCGCCTTCTCGGCCAGGAACATCTCGACCGGGGCCTCCAGGGGCAGATCGAATGGCTCCACGCAGCGGGCGCAGACGGCACGCAGGTGGGTCCGGGCCGTGCCCGAGATCACGAGATCCTCGCCGACCCGGTAGATCTCGAGGCTGGCCTGGATCGGGCCGCCGGCCCGGAGCTCGCTCTCGTCGTCGTCACCGAGCCGTTCGGCGAGCCTCTCGGCGGGCACCGCAAGCTCGAGCTGGCGGCGTTCCTCGGTCACGTTGGCGACGACGATTCGCACCCCGGAACCTTAGGCGTCCGTGCCTCGAATTCAACGTTCCGGCGGCAACTTGGGATCGACCAGCGTGCCGAGCGCGCGCTCGATCCGTTGTACCCGGCGCAGCAGCTCGGGCAGCCGTCGCAGTGCGACCATGGCGCGCCGCCACAGCGCGACGTCGATGGCCGGGAAGCCCGCCACCGTGACGCCCTCAGAGACGTCGGAGGCCACGCCCGCCTTGGCCCCCACCCGGGTATCGGCACCGATGCGGAGATGTCCGGCCGTGCCCACCTGACCGCCCAGTTGCGTGCGTGCCCCGACCTGCGTGCTGCCGGCCAGTCCGGTCTGGGCCGCGATGAGGACCTCCTCCTCGACCCGGCAGCCGTGCGCGACCATGACGAGGTTGTCGATCTTCGAGCCTCGCCCCACGCGCGTGGCCCCGATAGCCGCCCGGTCGATGGTGGTGTTGGCGCCGATCTCGACGTCGTCCTCCACCACCACGCAGCCGATCTGGGGGAGACGCACGATGCCCCCGCCGGGCAGCGGCAAGTACCCGAAGCCCTCGCTGCCCAGCACGGTACCGGCCCCGAGCACGACCCTGGAGCCGATCGTGACCCCCTCGCGCACGACGGCGTGCGCGTGCAGCACGCAGTCCTCGCCAAGGCTCGCTCCGGGATAGATCACAACGCCGGGGTGCAGCACGGTGCGGGCACCAACCGTGGCCCCCGCACCGACGACGGCAAGGGGCCCGATCCGTGCTCCCGGACCGATGCGGGCCTCGGGATGAACCGCGGCGGTTACATCGATCCCTTCCTCCGGCGCCACCTCCCGGACGAAGAGGGCGGTCGCCTGGCCGAAGGCGCGGTAGGGATCGTCGCAACGCAAAACGGCACAGCCGGGACCCGTCACGCCCGGGGCGAGAATCACGGCCGAGGCCTGACTTGCGGGCAAGAGGTGCGCGTAGCGCGGGTTGGCGAGAAAGCTCAGGGCGCCCGGACCGGCCTGATCGAGGGGCTGGAGCTCGGCGATTTCGAGATCCGGGTCGCCCTCGATCGCGGCCCCGATCCTTGCAGCGATGTCCCCAAGCCTCACTCTCCACGGCCATACCAACAAGGTCTGTCACGGACCAACCGAGTGCGTTGCGTTCGCCGACCGTCGCGGTTAGCAGGGCGCGATGCCTCCGCTGCAAAGATTCACCGGTGGGTACGCGGCGCTCGGCCTCGCACTGCTCGCAGGCTGTGCTTCGGCGCGCCCGGCCCTACCGCCCTCTCCGCCCCTCCCCGAGGTTCGCTTCGTCCCGCCTTGCGACCCGCGCGCGGTGGTGGCGTTGACGGCGGAGGACGAGGTCCACCTGAAGCAACGCGACCGATTACTCGCGCACCGCATCCGGGAACTCGAGGCCGCGCTCGCCGCGGAGGCGCAGTGAGCGCCCCGAGCGAGACCCCCGACGCCGTGGAGCCGGCCTTCGCCGGCGGACTCCTGCCGGCCATCGCGCAGGACGCCGACACCGGCGAAGTGCTCATGGTGGCCTGGATGAACGAGGCCAGCTGGCGCGAGACCCTCGCCAGCGGCCGGGCCTGCTACTTCAGCCGCTCGCGCCAGCGCCTCTGGCGCAAGGGCGAGGAATCCGGTCACGTGCAGGAAATCGCCGAGATCCGACTCGATTGCGATCGCGACACAATCCTTCTCAAGGTGCGTCAGTCCGGCGGCGCGGCCTGCCACCTCGGCTACCGCTCGTGCTTCTTTCGCCGCGTCGGCGACGGCCAGCTCGAGATCGTCGAGCGGCGCGTCTTCGACCCCCAGAGCGTCTACGGCGCGAAACCATGAGCGCCGAACCCTTGCTCCGTCTCGGAATCCCCAAGGGCAGTCTCGAGAAGGCGACCCTGGATCTCTTCGCCCACGCCGGTTGGTCGATTCAGGCCAGTTCGCGCAGCTATTTTCCTTCGATCGACGACCCGCTGATCCGCTGTTGCCTCATGCGCCCGCAGGAAATGCCACGCTACATCGAAGCCGGCGCACTCGACGCCGGCATCACCGGCTTCGACTGGGTCGTCGAGAATGGCTCCGATCTGCACGTCGTATGCGATCTGGTCTACTCGAAGGTGAGCCGCCAGGGCACGCGCTGGGTGCTGGTCGTGCGCGAGGACTCCGCCGTGCAGCGGCCCGAGGACCTCGCCGGCGGCCGCGTCTCAACCGAATTGGTCGGCGTCACACGACGCTGGTTCGCCGAGCGTGGAATCGACGTCGAGGTGGAGTTCTCCTGGGGCGCCACCGAGGCCAAGGTCGCCGAGGGCCTGGTCGACGCCATCGTCGACGTGACCGAGACCGGCTCGACGCTGCGCGCCAACAAGCTCCGCATCATCGCCGACCTGCTTGCCTCACGACCACAACTGGTCGCGAGCCGGCAGGCCTGGGCCGATCCGGCACGTCGTGAGAAGCTCGAGCAGATCGCGCTCTTGCTGCGCGGCGCTCTCGAAGCCCGTGGCCAGGTCGGTCTCAAACTGAACGTACCGGCCGAGCTGCTGAATGAAGTGATCGGCCTGCTGCCGAGCCTCACCGCTCCGACGGTGGCGCACCTCGCTCCCGTCCCGCATCTCGCCGGCCGTACCTGGTATTCGGTGGAGGCCGTGATCGCCGAGACCACCGTGCGCGACCTGATTCCTCGCTTGATCCGCGCCGGGGCGAGCGGGATCATCGAGTACCCGCTCAACAAGGTGATCTGACGGGCGCTGGCGTGGGTGTTTCCCGCTACTCGGCGAGATCGCCGCGCGCGCCGTCGTACTCTTCGACGGAATAGCCCAGCGAACCGAGGAAGGGCTGTTTCTCCTCGTGGGGCATGATGTAGATGCCCTCCCAGCCGCAGACTTCCTCGCACAGTCGACAACCCACGCAGGTTTTCTCGTTGACGATGACCTTCCCGAGGAACGTCGCCGTGTTGCCCGGAGCGGCCCCCAGGCTGTCGAAGGGGCAGACGTCGACGCACACGCCGCAGCCGTTGCAGTTGTCGGGATGGACGATCGCTACCGGCCGCTGGGCTTTCTTGAGCACGCTGGTCATGTTGCCCCAGGTGTCGAGGATCGCCTCGTCGGGGCAGATGACACCGCACGCGCCGCAGTCGATGCAGCGGCTCGGCTCGATGAAGTAGGCCTTCTTCGAGATTCCGGTGATGGCGCGCGTCGGGCAGCGCTGCTCGCAGGCGCTGCAGCCGGTGCAGTTCTCGGCGATGATCGTAAACGGCACTAAAATCCTCGCTTGCGGCCCGGAGGCTACTCCTGCATGCGCCGCAGCACCTCGTCGGCGCGGCCTTCACGAATCAGCTGGTCGTTCTTGCGGGCTTCTTTCAAGCCGATGTAGGTGAACCAGAACACCAGGACCAGCATCATCACGATCGGGATGTTGTCCGGGCGGACGAGCATCGCGAGAAACTCAAGGATCGGCGCGGTCGGCGCGTGGGACTCCATGCGGGCGGGTTACCAATCCACCCGTGGCCGATCAAACCACCCGGCCGAGCGGCAGATCGGCCGTGACTCGCTTGATCCGGGCCAGCTCCTCGAAGGCTGCCCGCGCCTGGTGAAGGCCGGCAACGGTTGTTCGCACCCTCTCGAGCAGAGCATCGACCTCGGCCCCAGCGAACGACCCGAGCCCGGCGTTGAGGCGCGCCACCTGAGCCAGGAGATCGTCAACATCGCGGAACCCGGCGCCCGCAAGACGGCGGCGGATTTCGCCGAGGCCTCGGGTCGCCTCGTCGATTTCGCGCAAGATCTCCGGATCGATCAGCGGCACGGGACCCTCATCTACCTCCGGCGCCGCCGGCCCGGAAGACGAAGCCTGACAAGTGTCCCGCCTGGCGGGCCGGTGCCGCACCTCTGCCGACGAACGGAGGGATGACGCGATCGCTCGAAGGGCCCGCCGTCCCGCCTGGCGGACCAAGGCCGCGGCTCTACCTGCGGCAACACCACCAAAGAGACCTGCTGCGATGCATGACGGCGAGCGGTGAGTGCGTGAGGGCGAGGAAACGTCGCGCGGGCACGTAGCCGCCGTCTAGGCGCCCACTGCGGCCGGCAGGCGGCCCCGTCCCGGCTCGCCCGCGACCACGGACTCGACGACCCCGAGCAACTGAGAACTCTGCTGCCGCCAAGAGTGATCGCGGTCGAGTCGCCACGCCGCCGCCTCGCCACGCCGGCGACACTCGGCCGGGGAGAGCAGAGCCTCGCGCAGCACCGCGCCCAGAGCAGCGGCGCTCTCGTCACCGGCCACCCATCCCGTGCGTCCTGCCACCACGCCCTTGGCCGCGCGCGGCATGGCCACCGTCGGCAGTGCTGCCGCCATATAATTCAATATCTTGATGGGATAACCGGACCATGACTGGCGCGGCGAGACGCCCACCGCCGCGGCACCGATCTCACGCGCCACGTCCTGCAGGGAACGGGCGACCACCACCCGCATCCCCGAGCGCCCGGCGAGCATCGCCCCGCGTCGCTCCTCACCGGTGTGGATCACAATGCGCAACTCGGCCGTCGGCAACACCGCCGCCACCTGCCGCCACGCCTCGAGCAGTACAGCTATGTTTTGGTAGGCGTCGAGATTCCCCGCGAAGACCACACGAAGCTTTCGCCGGCGCCGGCGCCAACCCACAAACGGGCGCGGATCCAGCCCGGGAGCAATGACGTGCATGCGCTCGGGCGCCACACCACGGGCGACGAGATGGGCCGCCACGTCGTCCGAGAGCGCAACCACCGCATCCGCCCGGCGTGGCAACTGATGATCGAGGAGGCGTCCGAGGCGCCCCAGTCCCGCCCCCAGCGACGCTCCGCCAAGCCAGGGCAGCTCATCCTCGGCGACGTTGTGGGCATGGTAGACGACCGGGATTCCCGTCCTTGCGCGCACCGCCAACGCCACGGCAAGGCCCTCGTAGTTGTGTGCCAGAAGGACGTCGAGCTGCTGCACGCGGGCCACATGCTCGAGACGAAGGGCCAGTGCGACATCGAAGAACGGCCGCGCCAGCAGCGACGCACCCGCCAGCGCGAGCCTGGGCCGCAGCCGGAGCGCGGGCCAGAGACCATGGATTCGGTAGGGTACGATATCGCGTTCGCGCCCGCGTGGCGCCACCAGATGGACCTCGGCCCCGGCGGCCTCGAGTGCACGAGCAGACTCGTCGATGAAGACCTGCGAACCCCGAGGCGCCGGGAAAGCACATGCGGCCACGAGCCCGAGTCGCAGGGGACGCCGGGGAGCCAATGCGACGGGCCCGGCCGGCCCCGCCGCGCGGCACGGGGCGGCGCCGTCGCTCAAGCGCCGGCCTGTTCGCGGAACCAGGCCACTGTCCTCCGCATGCCGTCGGCGAAGCCCACCACCGGCGCGAAGCCAAGCAGTTCACGGGCGCGGGTGATGTCGGCCTGCGTGTGCGGCACGTCCCCCGAGCGCGAGGGCTCGTGGATACGCTCGATCTTGTGCCCGAGACATTCCTCGACCGCGGCGAGCACGTCGAGCAAGGTAAAGCGATCGCCACAAGCGACGTTGATTGCCTGCCCAGGCGCCTTGGGGGCGTCTGCGGCGAGCAGATTCGCGACCACCACGTTGTCGACGTAGGTAAAGTCCCGCGACTGCATCCCGTCGCCGTGCACCTCGACCGGTTCGCCGGCGCAGGCCAGCGTGATGAATCGCGGGATCACAGCCGCGTACTTCGACTCGGGATCCTGGCGTGGCCCGAAGACGTTGAAGTAGCGCAGGCTCACGGTCTCGAGCCCAAAGAGGTCTTGATAGATCTTGGCGTAGTACTCGCCCATGATCTTGCTGGCCGCATAGGGCGAGAGCGGCTTCGGTGTCTGCGTCTCGACCTTGGGCAGGCGGGGATCGTCACCGTAGACCGACGACGAGGAGGCGTAGACCACCCGCCGGCAATTGTTGGTCTTGGCGGCGATGAGAACGTTCAAAATGCCGGTGACATTGACGTCATTGTTGGCGCGCGGGTCGTCGATCGACCGCGGAACCGACCGCAGAGCGGCCTGCTGGAAGATGACCTCGCAGCCGCGCGCCGCCTTGATCAGGCCATCAGGATCGCGAAGATCGCCCTCGACCACCTCGACGTCCTTCTCGATGCCGGCGAGATTCGACCATTTGCCGGTCGAGAAATCGTCGTAGACGCGCACCGCATCGCCCCTCTCGAGTAGTTTGCGAGCGATGTGTGAGCCGATGAAGCCGGCTCCGCCGGTAACCATGTGACGTGCCATTGATGAACTCCGGAAGTTGTGAGAACGAGTTTCAGAACAAGGTGTAGACGAACGGGGCAGAGGCCTCGCGCCCGCCGAGAAGAACGAGAGCGCCGACCAGCAGCAGAACGCTCACCGCCGGGGCGATCCACCAGATTCGATGGTGCCAGAGGAACGTCAGCAGGCCTTCGCTCTCATCGCTCTGGTCACGCACCGCCCTGTTTCCTCTGCTGGAGGCCCGGCATCCGCCAAGCCTGGCCCGCCGCCACCGCTAGAGAACTCGCGCGGGCGACGCCAGCCCAGGCCGCCTAAGCACCGGCGGTTTGCCGATCCGAATCGGCATCCTCGAGACGGTCCGCCACACGGGTATTGCTGCCGCGGAAGGTCTCACGGCGCAGGCCGTAGCTCTTCATCTTGCGGTGGAGAGTCGCCGCGTCGACCAGCGCGTGTCGCGCGCTGTTGCTGATGCCACCCCGGTAGCGCTTGAGCAGGTTCCCCAGATAGTCCCGCTCGGCACGCCGCAGGAACTCCTTCAGGGGCACCTCGTAGTCGAGCCCGAGCCGCACCTCGGCGCCCGTCCGGGAGACACCGGGGTTCTGTGCCGTGGGCAGATCGACGTCGCGCAATACGGTGCCCCCACAGCGCAGGATCGAGCGTTCCAGGACGTTGCCCAGCTCACGAACGTTGCCCGGCCAGTGGTAGCTCATGAGCTGGGCGAGAGCGCGGTTCGAGATCCGGCTGATGTCGCGCTCACGGGAGTGCTGGGAGTTGCGGAAAAATTCCGCGACCAGCAGGGGCACATCCTCGATGCGCTCGCGGAGCGGCGGAATGTGGACCGGTACGACGTTGATCCGATAGTAGAAATCCTCCCGGATCCGGCCCTTGGCCACCAGCTCCTCGAGGTGCTCGTTGGTCGCGGCGATGACACGGATATCTACCTTGATGCGCCGGTTCGAGCCGAGTCTCTCGAGCTCGCGCTCCTCGAGTACCCGCAGCAGCTTGAGCTGCATATTGAGCGAGATCGCCTCGATCTCGTCGAGGAAGAGAGTGCCGCCCGAGGCATACTCGATCTTGCCCACGCGGTCGTGCACAGCACCGGTGAACGCACCCCGATCAAAGCCGAAGAGCTCGCTCTCGAGCAGCGTATCGGGGAAGGCCGCGCAGTTGATCGCGACGAACTTGCCGGTGCGGCGACGTCCCTGAAAATGCACCCCACGCGCGCAGAGCTCCTTGCCGGTGCCGGACTCACCCATGATCAACACGGTGGCATCGCTCTGCCCCAGCGATTCGATCTGGGAGAAAATCTCGTGCATGCGTGGGTTGCGCGAAACCATGTTGGCGAATGAGTAGCGGTCCGCGAGCTGGCCACGCAGGTAGTTGATCTCGTCGATCAAGCGACGCTTCTCGAGGACCTTCTCGGTCGAGAGCAGGATATCTTCGTTCTGGAAGGGCTTGGTGATGTAGTCGGAAGCGCCGAGTTTGATCGCCTCGACCGCGCCGCGAATGCTCGCGAAGCCCGTGACCATGATCACGTCGAGGTCCGGCCAGCGTTCCCGGATCTGGCGCGTCAGCTCGAGGCCATCACAGCCGGGCAGCTTGAGATCGACGAAAACCACGGAATGCTCCGCCTCGGCGAGACGCGCCAGGCCGGCGGTGGCCTCGTGGGCCGTCGAGACGACGTACTGCTGGGCGCGAAAGAGTTCCTCGAGCTGCCGGCAGATGAACGGATCGTCGTCGATGATGAGAATGCGTGTTTCCATGTCGTGAAGCCGCCTCCGCCTATTTCCCGGCTTCCGCGATGGTGCCCCCAAGTGGCAGCCGCAGCGTCGCCCTCGCCCCCTGGTCATCGGCTTCAACCGACGAGAGCCAGCCCCCGTGATGCTGCAGGATGCGTCCCGCGACGGCCCAGCTCACCGCGTCCACCTCGGCCGCAGCATGGGTCGCCGCCAGTGCGCGCGGTGCCAGCAGCGCAACCTCGACATCGGCACCGCCAATGCCCTCGACGCGCCGCAGGCTCACCTTGAACCCGAGCACACTGCCCGATCCGCTCAGGCGGGTGAGTTGTCCGCCGAGGAGACGGAAAGCAGTGGAGAGCTGCTCGGGATCGATGCGGACCGAGAACCGGGCCAATCCGGGAGCCGCGTCGAGATCGATCGCGCCTCCGGATTCGCCGAGAATCGACTGCAAGGCGAGGCCGACATCGGCCGCGGAGACCGCGACCATCTGCTCGCCCGGACCGTGGAAGTAGAGCAGCGCGGTCTTGAGGTAGGACTCGAAGGCCTTGAGCGAACGGGCCAGCGAGGGGCTGCCCGTCGGCTCGCCGAGATCCTCGGCCGCGAGCAGATCGGCCCAGTAGTAGAGCTTGTGAAAGTGGTTGCCGACCTCGTGGCGGATGTCGCGCAGGATCTCGGGATCGGCCCGATCAACTACTGGAACGGGTCTGCCGGCGCGGCGTCGCGGATGAGTCGGGGCGCCGACCGCTGCCGTCCGCGCCATCCGTCGCTGTGCACGCTCTGCTTGAGAAAGTGCCATTCCCGCCCCGTCTTGGCCCGCGAAATCCTTGCGAACTCGCACTACGCCAATTTTCGGCGCCCTACGTACCGAGCATTAGCCGCAGCCTTGTCGGATCGGGGTCGACGGAATCGAGGGGAAATGCCGGTTGGAGGTGAAACGGTCTGGTGTTGCTGCGGCGATCGGAAAGCTGATCGCCTTGGTCACCATTGCACGAATGCCACATCGGCTTCAAGGGCGCCGGCCGGGTCTCGCGGCCATATCCCCAAGGCACGCCGGACGGCTCCCTTCGAGGCCATCCTGCCGCAGGCGGAGCTACTGGAGCAGCCCGACCCACAGGAAGAGGAGATGCGTCCCGACCACTGCCGCCGCGATCCCGAGCAACACTACGAGCGGCGAGGGTCCGCCCTCCTTGGGAACCCCGCGCCGACGAGGGTTGCGGTGGATTTCGATCCGTACCGCCATAAGGGATTACTCCCGGAATCCCCCCTCGCTGTCAAGGGTATATCCACCGGAGCCGACTTGCCCCCGTCGATCCAGTTCCAGAGACGTTCCATCCGACCCATCGGGCTACCCGAACGGTTGGAGAGACAGGGGGGTCGCGGCCCCTTCCCATCGGCCACGACCCGCCTCCGGCACGGCTCCTCCGGCAACCGCTCCCCCAGAGCTCAGCTCACACGGGAACCCCTGCCCCAGAAGCGCGGGCCCAGGCGGTCTCCGGCGACCACTCCCCTAGAGTTCGGCGCACACGGGGCTCGGGGGAGGGCCTCCCGGCTCAGGAGCGCGGCGGCTGCCGTCGGGTGCGACGGTCGGCGAGCGACACCACCCGTGGGCTGGCCGAATCGCGTGGTGAGGTCTCGGGGGCCAACGGGGCGCTGTCCGCCGGCGGTGCCCCCGCGAGGGAAGGAGCCTCGGCGGCGGCCCGCGCCGGTGGTGTTGCCGGCGACGCCGCGGCGGATTCGGTCGCGCCCGGATCGGAGAGCCGGGCGAGCCGCACGCCGCGGCCGCCCATCGTGAACGGCTGGCCCTCGATCTGCACCTGCTCGAGAATCCAGGTCAGGGGCTGGAGCGGCAGCGCGAGCACGAGCAGGTCGCAAAAATACCAGCCCGGCGTATCGTGCGGGCGGATCGCCTCGACGCGGGCAAAGCCGGCCGGCTTCTCCTCGAAGTGGATCAGCACCAAATCGCCGACATCGGTGGAAAAACAGCGCTCTGTCGTCATCTCGCTCGCCCGGTTGACTTACTTGACGCATCGCGCCCCCCGGCGCCGAGGCCTGATGCGGGCGATCTCGGCGCCACAGTAGCCCAGCCCGCACGCCCGTGGCGCCGGTGCGGTGACGGACGTTCCGTGTGCGCTGCGCTCGTCCTCATCTCGCCCGGGCTCTCACATCCGTGGCGCGGTGCGGTGACGGACATTCCGTGTGTGCCGCTCTCGGCCTCATCTCGCCCCAGCCTTCACGCCCCGAGCAACCGGCGGACCTGATCGAGGAGTGCGGGTGTCGTGCCGATGCCGTTGCCGCCGTGCACGGTGCGCCGGCCCTGCCAGTCGACGAACACCCCGCCCGCTTCCTCGAGAATCGGCAGCACCGCAGCGCAGTCCCAGGGGGCGAGGATCGGATCAATCATGATATCGGCGCGACCCATCGCCACCATGGCGTAGCCGTAACAGTCGCCCCAACCGCGGTAGCGTGCGCATGCCGCCAGCAAGCGCTGAAACCCGGCGTGGTGCGTGCCGAGGTGGTCGGGGTGGATGTCGCTGCTGAGCAGCGTCGCCTCGCCCAGAGCCCTGGTCGAGGCAACGCGGATTCGCATCCCGTCGCGCCAGGCACCCTCGCCACGCGCGGCCCAGAGTGTCGTCGAGAGCGCCGGTAGGCCCATCGCGCCGACCACGCACTCGCCCTCGACCTCGAGCCCGATCAGCACCCCGTAGAGTGGCACGCCCCGCACGAACGACTGCGTGCCGTCGATGGGATCGACGATCCAGCGCCGGCCGCTCGTGCCCACCTGCTCGCCCTGCTCCTCGCCGAGGATGCCGTCGCGCGGGAAGGCCTGCTCGAGCAGCGCGCGGATCCGTTGCTCGGCGCCACGATCGGCAGCGGTGACCGGGGTGCGGTCGGCCTTGAGCTCGACCGCCAGCGTCGCGTCCTGAAAATACTCTAGTGTGAGTGCGCCCGCGGTGCGCACCGCCTCGACCGCGACCTCGATCTCCCTCGCCCAACCCGCCATGCGCCACAGGCGCACACGCCCGGCTACGGGGGTCAAGGCCAGTGCGGGGCAGAAGCCGCTGCCCGCTCGAGTCCGGCTCGGACCAAGGCCAGCACGACGCAGAGGCCGGCACTAGGCACCTCAGCCGGATCGCCGTCGCGATCCTCGGGGAGGGTAGCGACCGTGGTGCCTCTCCCGAGCGAAGGGGCGGGCCGCACGACGGCGGTCTTGCCGTATCCCGGTATGGCAGCGACCGTGGTGCGCTCTCCCGAGCGAAGGGGCGGGCCTGTGTGGCGCCCGGGCGCGCCGCGGCGCAGGTCTCCCTCGCCTATCAATCGTAAATACCATCGACGAACCAACCGCCTCGGGCCCGCTCCTCGAAGAGACGGTAGATGCCGCCGTCGCTCAACTGGACGTCGTAGTAATCGCGGCGGCAAGGCTCGTCACTCCACCACGCCGTATCGAGCCGCCACGGGCCACTCGCGATCACGACGCGACCACCGAAGCCCTCGGCCCGGACCCACGCCGGCTCGCCACGGTCGAGGCCAACCTCGACCGCGCTCGGCGGCCTGCATACGCGCAAGCCGAGCGGTCGCGCCAGCGCCGAGGGGATTTCGAGCGCGGCCTCGGCGGCCGCAGCGTGGCGCTGATCCTCGGCGGGACCGCTACCGAGAGGCTCGGCGCTTCGCCTCCCGCCTGCCCCTTGGCCACCGCCGGCGACAAAGGGCAGGAGCCGCCACGACTCCGGCCGATGGTCGAGCGGTGGCGTTGGGCGGCCGAGGCCGCGCTCGCCGCAGAAGGTCGCAACTCGCGCCAGCACGTCGTCGAGCGCCGCGGGAAGCGCCCCCGTGCGCTGAAAAAAATCGAGCTGAGCCGCACGCGGACGCTCCGGCATGGCAGAAATCGCGATCTCCTCCACCGCGTCGGGCGGCGGATCCGTCTCGAGGAGGGTGCGCAAGAGGCGCATCCAGGTGCGCGTCTCGCGCGTGGGCGACGCCGCCGCGAGTCGCCGCGGTAGCGCCGCCCCATCCGAGAGACCGAGCGCGAGATTGATCTCGCGCGTGGTGAGGGCGCGCGTCTCGAGTCGCGCGCACAACCGCTCGAGCAGTCCGCCCATCACAAGGAGCAGGGTCTCGAGCGAATCGACCGGGTAGTCGAGTCGGATTGCTTCCGCGAAGACCTCGCGCGGGCGGCCGGGACAGAGCACGCTTGAATCTTCGCCCGACGCGATTCGCCACAAGAGGGCTGCCGCAGGACCGAGGCGAGTGGCAAGCCCATCACGGGGGAGGCGGCACAGATCCCCCACCCGCTCGAGGCCGAGGCGCCGGAGCATCCCCCAGAGTTCCCGTTCATCACGTTTTTGCGTGGACAGGAGCGGGCGCAGGACATCAAGGGGATGCGGCGCAAGCCAGGCCGCGACCTCCCCCGCTCCTCGTGGCACAACCAACGCTTCGAGCCGAGTGGCCGCGATATGTCCTGCCACACGCGCCGTCGCCCGCCCCTCGGCGACGGCCAGACCCGCCGCAAAGCCACAGCGGCGCGCGCGTTCGGCCAAGGCGGCCAGCAGTCCGTTCTCGGAAGCGAAATGACCCGCCGTGCCTGCGACATCGATCAGCACCTCGGCGCAATCGGCACGGCTCGCGCGAATCCCCCCAAGCACGGCATCGGCGTGCCGCGCGCGGGGGGACGTGCTCGAACGACCCCAGACGGGCTCCACCCACTCGAGCCGCGGCGAGATCGACGCCGCCGCATCGAGGAGTGCATCTCGTGCCGATTGCTCGGCACAAGGATCCGCGGGACGTACGACCAGATCAGCGCAAGCGATCATGTTTTGCGCGACGGTGGCACCGCAACGGGCGCCAGCGCGGGCGGCTTCGCGTGACACCGCGATCACCTCCGCATGCGGCACCACCCGGCCGCTGCCACCACGCGAACGGGTCCGGCACACCACGAGCGGCACACCGCGCAGCTCGGGCTCGGCCCGCACCAGCGCGGCGACGGGAAAACCGGGCACGACCAGCGCCGCGATGCGCTCGCTCATCGCCGGGAGGACCTCCTCGTCGACGTCGGCGGCACGGTTTCCCGGCCGGGGACACGGCCCGAGTCGTGGGGCCCTCGGGAAGCAGCGCTTGCCCGGACAGGAGGCACACCAGCGGAGCTCCCGGCAAGTGCTGCTGTGGCCATGGCGACTCCATCCGCGTTCTCATCTCGTGCACGCTGCTGCTCTCCAGTCCCGGCAAACGTTGCTGTGGCCGTGGCGACTTCGTCCGCGTTCCGCTCCGGTGTGTCGCGGCGCGCGCCCCCACGCCCAGCGCTGGCGTCGCTGCTCGTGGCCGTGCGGGTCACGGCAGAGTGTCCTTGAATTATTTTGTCGACATCTGGGCTGGTGGATTCTGTGGCCATCGCGCGGGGGCCGGAGGGACGGACGGCGGCGAGTCCGAGCCGGATGCTCCCGCCGAGAGAGCCCTTGCGCCTGCGCCGCACATGGATTTGAATCTCCTGCGTACCGAGGAGCCGCCAGGCCGCGACCGCGCCCGTCCACCGTGCGCGCTCCGGCACGATCTCGAGGCGCAACGCGCAGGCGGGCGAGAAGCAGCGCTCGGTCTCGCCACCCAGAACGAGGAGCGCGACGTCGGCCCGGCCCCGGCGCAACGTAGCGGCAAGGCGAAGCCAGTGGGCGGGCCGCGTGTTGCCCGCGCGAATCGCAGCGCGACGGATCGCACCGCCGTCACCATCATGGGTGGACCACATGCCGCCCGCGCGAATCGCGAGGGACGTGGGCGGGCGCGATCGATGGGCTCCGCCGACAAGACGGTGTTTGCCCCAAGGGCGCGCGAGGTCGAGCACCACCAGCGCAAAGGCGTTCTCGAGCCCAGCCAGGATCTCGGCCGTGGCAAACGCCGCCCGCTCACCGGCCGGCCGCACCCAGAGAAAGCTGCGCATATCCACGCCCACCGTTTCGAGACTTCCCGGATCGAGCACGTCGCTGGGATCGATCCAGGCAACCCCTCGCCCCTCGCCCGTCGTGCGGGCGGCGATGCGCAACGCGAGGCTCATCGCACCGGCCGAATTCGGAGCGTTGATCTCGCTCAGTGCGCCGCGCGGCAGACCACCACCGAGAAGTTCGTCAAGCCTTGTTATTCCAGTGGCCAGAGGGAACTCCGTGGGGAGAGCCGCCGCAGCGCGCAGGAGCGCGCTCCCGACACGAGCGGCGGTACCCCGGTCCCCGGGGTTTGCGCCCAGATCCACAGCCGCAGGGCCCTCTTCCGCGGCTGTGCCGAGCACAGGCCGCGCGGCACCGGGAGGGACCGTCTGGCGGGACCGCGAAACCGGGGGCATGGGAGCTGTTTTCGCTTTATCTTCGCTCTCCGGCAAGACGGCGAAACAGGGGGACCGGGTCCGGCGACGTCGCGAGGCCGCCCCGGCAAGGCCTGGGGAAGCGACCCGCACGATCTCACCCGGCACTTGCCCCGGTAGCGTCGCGCGACCGCCCGGCCGGACCGCGAATGATGCGCGCCACCACGACCGGGAGTATCCGACCCGGCGACGTCGCGAGGCCGCCCCGGAACTGCTGGTCGTCGAGCCCGCTCCTCCCGGGCAAGACCCACCACTCGATGCGGGCACACCCCCGATTCCCCCCGGGGATCCCGTCCTGCGTGATGTGCGGCGGGCGACGCGCCTCCGCGAGTGTTCCGGAATCATCTCTCACCGACGACCGCAGGGCACGGGCGCCTGGCGTTTCCGTGGAGGGAAAATCACACGCGGGGCGCGGCCCCGGCCGCCAAGCCGGCAAGTGCGCCACTACGCGTTGCGGGTCGCATCACGGCTGTCGCCGGCGCCTCATTCCGGAACGCCTCTAGAAATTATGGTTGTAACTTCGGACCCGTCATGCACGCCGGACCCGAAGTGCCCCGCGGGTCGAGCGATCCGGTCCGCGGAGGGATCCCCGCTGGCGAGCGCGTCTTCGCCGCGCCGATCCGTTGCGACGACAACAGGGGTGTAGTACCCGCCCGGCCGATCCCCGGTAGCTCAGTTGGTAGAGCGATCGGCTGTTAACCGATTGGTCGCTGGTTCGAATCCGGCCCGGGGAGCCATTTTCGAGTCGGCGCAATGCAGCCGACCCAACGTTGAACAGAACCCCGAGCGACGCGAGCTTCTCGGGGTTCTGCCTTTCTGGCGGAACGACGCAGGGATGCGCGGCATGGTGGATGGCGCGCGACGTTCTCCGTCGTGCGCGAGGAGAACCCGGGAGGCGGCGCTGAGGTAGTCGCGGGCGTCGCCGAGGGAGTTCTCGGTGGACTCTTCTCCAGGAGAATCGCGCTCGCGAGGCGCGGGGCGTTTTACTCAGCGACCGGCGGGTGAACGCGGCGCCCGCGCGACGTCTACCACTGGACCTTCCACATCCCGCCACCGGTGCACGACCCGCAGTGCTGCAGGCTCTTCCACTCGCGATGGTCGCCCAGCAGTCGCGCCAGGCCCTTCTTGGCCTTGTCGGCTTTCGCCGCGCCCCGCCACGCGGTGTGCCCGCAGTCAGCCACACGCACGAGGACGTCGTACGCCGGCTTCGAGTGCGTCTTCTTGTAGAACCGCACCTCGCCGGGCGTCGGTGGCTGATCGGCCTCGTCCTGCTCCGGTGCGTCGGGCTCGACCTCGGCAGCCTCGGAGATGGCCTTCGCCTGCCCGAGTTGGAAGATCAGGGCTTGCTTGTCGGCCTCGAGCCGCTTCACCTCACCCCGGAGCTGATCCAGTTCGGTATCGCGAGCCGCGAGTTCGTGCCGAAGCTTGTCGTTTTCGGCGGCGTAGGAGTCGGCGATGTCCTTGAACTCGGCGAGCGAGCTTGCCTTCGCCTTGAGGTCTTCAAGCGCACTCGCCTTCGCCTGCAACGCCGCGTACTCCGAACGCGCTGCCGCCTCCCGGATCTCGTCGATCTCACTGGGCCGCACGACGCTCGCTGCTGACGCCCGCATGACGATCGCACGCACCTGCCGTCGGATTCGCTCGAGGGCGGTTTTCGGGTCGGCATCGATGCTCTGGAGCCGGGTCGCAGTCCAAAGCTGATGGCGGAAGGGATCGTCGTTGCCGGCCAAGCGAGGCCAGTAGATCCGAACAGCTCCCCCGTAGGTGGAGAGGGGCTTGCGGAGCACGTCCGTGAGTGCCCACGAGGCGTCCTCGTCGATACTGTAGACGTTGGCGACGCCGGCGAGGTCATGCGCCAACTTCTCGTCGAGCTTGGGCAAGGCAGTCATGCCGAGCACCCGTGACACGACAGCGAACGGGATCGTGCGGTCCTTGTTCTGGATCTCGAGTGCGAGTGCCTCCCCAGCGTCGAAGCCATCGACCTGCGAAAGGCCGCGCAAGCGTGACGCGCCGTGAAGCCACCCGCCCGGTTGAGCAAGAAGATCGCGAACGACCTTCGGGCACTTGGGGTCGACGTCGATGCGCGTGATCGAGGTCGCCACGGACCCGACCTCCATCGTGACGAAGACGACGACGTTCTTGTGGCCGATCGTCACCGAGACCGACGTGACGAACTTGCGCCCCTCCGGGGTGACCTCGGAGAGCTCGAAAATCCTCCACGAGCGCTCGCCATCGGCGACCGTCGTGACCTGGTAGCTGGCGTCGCTTCCGTCGACTGCGGCGTAGGTGCCGGTGCCGTCAACGGATGATGCCCCCTTGTTCTTGAGCCACGCCTCGATGACCGCCCGTAGCCGGTCACCTTCGGCCTTCCTGGCGTCTGGCCACTGAAGATCCTCAGTGCGCTCCAGAATGTACGCGGCGACCTTCTGCATGGATGCTCCTCGGCCAACTGAGGTGGCCCCCATTCTTCGGACCACGGCGAGGCGTCGCTAAGGTGAGTCCTGCATGGGATTGAGAGATCAGATTCATCAGTTCAGTAGTTGATACTGTCTCCGGCCGCGAGCGGTGTGCGGCGGGCGCGGGCCTGAGAGTGCACCTCCGTTCTCCGATGGTTGGGTTGTCGATCAGGCCGCGGGCCTCAGGCCGTCATAGAACGTGGCCGGCGTCTGGTAGCCGAGAGTCTGGTGGGAGCGCTTGTGGTTGTAGAAATCCAGGTAGCGGGGAGTGTCAGAAATTCTGTGTGTGAAGCGGTTGGCTGATTGTTTACGTACTCGATCTGCGAGCCGTTGGCCAAGCGACGAGAGGCGCGCCGGTTGGGCCTTGTACCTTGGGTTCAGCGCCCTCCTCTGCCGCTGCCGTAGGCTGGTGGGGTGAAGCGATCTTCATACAGGATCGCGAACTGATTCATCGCCACCTTCCAGCTGTTGGCCGGGCGGCCCCAATC
>SXGT01120493.1_pt1 | contig 25705 bp, 25 predicted proteins | sample 3176221 | NCBI WGS metagenome assembly SXGT01 (sample SAMN11356862, study PRJNA531348) | freshwater metagenome | isolation source: freshwater sample F1-120 | place: China: Fuxian Lake, Yuxi | collected 2017-12-25
GACGCGTCTCGACGACGACCGGGCTCGAACCGTGCTTGCCGAGTGCGACGTATTGCTCGGCCATTGGGGGTGTCCCACGCTCACCGTTGCCGCGCTCGACGCGGCTCCCGAGCTTCGGTTGTTCGCGTACGCCGCGGGCACCGTCAAGTGGCAAGTCACCGACGCGGTGTGGGACCGCTCGGTTCGGGTGACGAGCGCGGCCGCCGCCAACGCAGTGCCCGTCGCCGAGTACACGGTGGCGATGATTCTGCTTGCCAACAAAGGCGCGCTGCTCTTTCGCGAACGCGCGCGCAACCCTGAATTGCGGCTGCCATTTCCGAATCCGTTGGGCAACGTCGCGAAACGCGTCGGCATCGTCGGCGCGTCGTTTGTCGGCCGACTGGTGATCGAGATGCTGCGGCCCTACTCACTGGATGTCGTGGTCTACGACCCCTACCTCGACGATGACCAGGCCGTGACCCTCGGGGTCGCGATCGAACGCGACCTCACGACGTTGTGCTCCACCGTCGACGTGCTCAGCATTCATGCGCCTGACGTTCCTCCGACCCGAGGGATGATCGGTGCCGCCCAGATCGCAGCGCTACGCGACGGCGCGGTGTTGATCAACACTGCCCGACCTGCGCTCATCGACCAAACGGAGTTGCTCGACCACCTCGCCGCCGGTCGGATCAGCGCGATCCTCGACGTCACCGACCCCGAGCCCATCCCGACCGACCATCCTTTGCTCTCGTTGGCGAACGTCTTCGTCACCCCGCACATCGCGGGATCCATCGGCACGGAGTTGTCGCGGATGGCGGACCTTGCGATCGATGAGATCGAGCGGTTCGGTCGCGACGAACCGCTGCTGTACGAAGTCACTGCCTCCGACCTCGACCGCATCGCGTGATCATCCCCGGCCTGTGTTCGGTCACCTTCCGAACGATGAACATCGACCAGATTGCGCGCCTTGCGCGAGACAACGCACTCGGTGCCATCGAGTGGGGTGCCGACGTGCACGTACCTCCCGGCGACACGGATGCCGCGACCCGGGCCCGCGCTGTGAGCGAGGGGCTCGTCGTCACCTACGGCTCGTATTTGTTCGCCGCTGGCGAGGGCGCAAGTGACGACGAGATCGGCGCCGTCCTCGACACTGCGGTCGCACTCGGTGCACGTACGGTTCGAGTCTGGGCACCGTTCGGCGTCACGGGCGAGGACTCCCGACGGACCGAGGTGGTCGCGGCGCTTCGACGTGCTGCCGCGTTCGGCGCGGATCTCGACCTTGCACTTGCGCTCGAATTCCACGGCGGGACGCTGACCGAAACGGTCGACTCGGCGCTCGCACTGCTTGGCGACGTCGACGCGCCGAACCTCTTGACCTACTGGCAACCGCCGTATTGGATCGCGGCGCGATCCATCGACGATGACCTTGCTGACTTGCGCGCGCTCGCACCGGTGCTCGCCAATCTGCACGTCTACGAGTGGACGCCGACTCCGAACGTCACTCGCCGCGCCCTCGTCGACGGTTCCGACCGTTGGCGCGCCGTGGTTGCGGCCGTCCAGGCAATGCCCCTGCCGAAGGCCTTCGCCGGCCCGCGCGTCGCGGTGCTCGAGTTCGTCGCCGACGACGATCCCCTGAACCTCCCGGCCGACGCGCTGACGCTTCGAACCATGGTGCGTCGATAGATCCAGAAATGTACGGTCGATCGACGCCTCTAAGGTGGGGTCGTGCACGAACGGCGAGAGCGCAAGATTCTCGGGATGTCGGCGGTGCTGTTGCCGTTCGGCGAAACGGGCGACATCGATTGGATCGGATTCAGTGCGCTGCTCAACAACACCGTCGCCGCAGGACTCGTGCCCGCGGTCAACATGGACACGGGCTTCGGTCCGGTGCTGTCGCCCGACCAGAAAGCCGAGGTGCTGGCGCTCGTCGGACGGCTCGGAGTTCCCTTCCTCGCCGGCGCGCATTGTCCCGACCTTCCTGGGTCGCGGTTCGCGCTCGACGTCTACCGCGGCGCGTTCGACTGCATTGTCGAAGCGGGCGGCACGCCAATCGTGTTCCCGAGTCACGGTCTCGGTGCGCTGGGCGACGACGAGGTCGTCGACGCGCACGCGGCGCTCGGACGCGACGTTGACGGTTACTACGGCTTCGAACTCGGGTCGATGTTCCACCCTGCGGGCCGCATCTATTCGCTCGACGTGTTCGCTGGATTGCTGGACGAACCCAAGCTGGTTGGGCTGAAGCACAGCTCACTCGACCGCTCGCTCGAATGGGAACGGCTCGCGGCCCGAGACGAACGCCGACCCGACTTTCGACTGCTCACCGGCAACGACCTCGCCATCGACATGGTGCGATGGGGAAGCGACTATCTCCTCGGGCTGTCGACGTTCGCTCCCGAGGCGTTCGCGGCGCGCGACGCCGCGTGGGCCGAGGGCGAGGACGCACGGTTTCACGCGCTCAACGACGTACTCCAGTATCTCGGGTTCCTCACGTTCCGCCCGCCGGTGCCCGGGTATCGGCACGCCGCGGCGATGTTCTTGAAGATTCGCGGCCGGATTGCGTGTGACGAGACGCACCCCGACTCGCCCACCCGACCTGCGAGCGACCGTGACCTGCTCGCCGACGTCGCCCGGCGACTTGATGCACTCGGCGTCTGACCGTCTACGGTCGGCGCGGTGCTGATCAAACCGCGCTACGACCTGCCGGTCATCCTCACCCTCGACGGTCCTGCCGACGCGATCCGGGTTCCGCTCGTCCGCCAACGCCAACGACTGGTCGAGGTCGGCCACGAGCTCGACGATGACGAGTGGGCGGCGCCGAGCCGGTGTGCAGGGTGGCGAATCCAAGACGTGTTCGCGCACCTCGTTGGGGTCGACGGGTTCTGGCACCTGTCCGTTGCCGCCGGGCTCGCGGGCGAGCCGACTCGGTTCCTCGCCGCGTTCGACCCGGCCGCCACGCCCGCAGCGATGGTCGATGCGACCCAGGGCCAGTCGCCCTCGGAGACTCTCGAACAGTTCGTCGCGGCGAGCGGTCAGTTCGTCGCTCTGATGGAGCGTCTCGATGCCGCCGACTTCGAGCGACTTGCTGAATCGCCGCCGGGTCATGTCAGCATCAGCGCGCTCGCCCACCACGCGCTGTGGGACGCGTGGACGCACGAGCGCGACATTCTCGAGCCGCTCGGCCGGGCGCAAACTGGCGAACCCGACGAAATTGCGGCCTGTCTGCGCTACAGCGCCGCGATGGGCCCCGGACTCCAACTGCAGAGTGGTCCGAGTCGCCCCGGCACCTACTCGATCATCGCGACCGACCCAGCGGTTGCGTGCTCCATCGAGATCGATGAGTCAGTGCACGTTCGGGCGGGAGCGACGTCGGCGACCCCCACGATCACCGGCGACGCGACCGACTTGATCGATGCGCTCACCATTCGATCTCCGCTTCCCGATGCGGCACCGATCGAGTGGCACGAGCTTCGCGCTGGCCTCGCGACGGCGTTCGATCAGTAGCGTTCGAAACGCGCTGCTCCGAACAACGCATCTTCGAACGCTGCGAACGTCTCGTCTGCGATCGGTCCCCAGTCGAACCGGTCCCGTGATGCCGTCATGGTGCTCCGCAACGATGCGACGGCTGCGGGGTCGAGCCCGGTGATCGCTGCACCGACGCCATCCGCAGACGCGTCGCCGATCTAGACGCGAACGTCGCCCAGGTATTCGACGAGAAAGCCCCAGTCGCTTGCGAGCACTGGAATGCTGAGGCCGATCGCGTCAGCCGCGGTGCCGGTCGCAAGCATCTCGCCGTCGGGATCGAACGGCAACGCGAGCAGATCGCACGCGGACAGTCGGCGCGCATAGGTCGCGGCGTCGACCCCGCGGTAGGTCTCCGCGGCGACGATGCGAGGGTCGTCAGGAAGCTGCTCGCCGGGAGCGAGCGACCACACCGCGAGTTGCAGGTCGTCGCGGCCCGCTGCGAGGAATCCCTCGACGAACTCGCGGACACGCTTTTCGACGCGCGGCGCGCCAACGATGCCGATGCGCAACGCACACGGGTCGAAGCCAAGCGAGCGTTCGGCTGTCGCCCGGTCGACGAGGTGACTGCGCCACAGTTCGCCGAAGTGGCCGTGCGGAATGACGACGTGTCGCACGTGCGTTGCGAAGTCGTACTGGGCGCACATGCGTGTTCGACCCCATTCGCTGTGATGGATCACGATGGTCGCGCGTCGAGCCCAAAACGCGTACACCGGGTCGAACAGCTCGGGTTGCTTCGAGTGGGGCGTGAGGTTGTGTGCGGTCCACACGAGCGGCACGCGCACGTCGTCGAGGGCGTCGGCGATGCGTTCGTGTGCGACGAGATCGTCGAACGCGAGCCACTCTGGCCAATGCAGATGAAACACGTCGATGTCGTCGAGCGCCACCGACCCGTCGGCTGACCACCCGACCGGTGACGGCCGAGCAAAGACGCGATCGGCCATCGGGCCGTAGAGGCTGCGGTCGTAGTGGTGCCCGTAGGCGGTCGATCCGACCCGCAGCTTCGGCGTCACGCGTACCGAATACTCCAGGTCGGTCGCCGGGTCGAGATCGAACTGGTGCACCCGTCCGATTGCCGACCACGATGTCTGCCACTCAGCAACCCCGGATACATCGATCGCCGATACGGCCCCCCCGTCGAGTGGCCGCGACGAAGCATCGGCCGGATCGCTCAACGAACGAGTGGTTGCGAACTCGACCGTGAGCGGGCGGCTCGGGAGTTCGGGAATCGCAATCGCCACGGCTTGGGGCTCGGACTCGAAACGGAGGGCGTCGTCGATCACGATGGTTCGGCCCTCGACCCGAAATCTCACGTCACGGCGACCCGGAAGCGGATCGGGGCGCTGCGTCGCGAACGTATCGGTCGACGGTACGAACCGATCCCAGCGGACACGGACTTCGCCTTGCGTGTGCTCGATCGCGTCGGGGAGCCCGCCGGCGGTGTAGCGCTGATACCCACTGACGATCAGGGGGGTCCAGAGTGGCAGATCTTGATCGACGGGTACCTCGAACATGCCGGGCTGCATTGGAGCCGGGAGGTAGTGGCTGCGAGCCGCGCCGACGAACGGCACTGTGAAGGCGAGACCTGGGCGACGCACGGTCCACAGCCGAGCGTTCGAGTGCTCGTCGAAGCGATGCAGCGAGTCGATCGGCGGATAGGCGTGTGCGCGGTCGGACGCAACGAGGTTGACGTCGACGTCGCGAAGTGTGCGCGCCGCCCACGCGAGCTTGCCGAGCAAGTCGAACGTCAATTGCAATCGTCGCGCCGGTCCTCGGTACCGATCCTGATCGCGATGTTGATGCGCGCTCACCACGCCGTCGGCACCGAACCAGCCCGACATCGCAGCCGACGCGTCGGCGCCACGCCGTAGCCACGCCGCCGCGTCGTCACCAAGCCGGTGCGTGAGCGCCGCGGCGGCGAGTTCGATGGTGAGAGCGATCGACAAGACCCCGGTCGAACGTCCCCATGGGATCGCGGTTCCGCCGGGACCGACCGTCCGCTCCACCAACTCGAGCGCGTCGCGCAGGCCTGCCGTCCACTCGGTCCCGATCGCGGCGGCGAGCGGTTCGCAGAACAGCCAGACGTCGGCGGTGTAGATGTCGTAGCGGCCGCTGCCGTCGTTCGAGTCGTCGAGCGCGTGGCGAGGATTCTCACCCAGAACCACGCGTAGACGATCGAGCAACGCGTCGAGTTGCGTGCGATCGTCGATGAGGCCGAGTGCCACTCGTGCCTGTTCGCATCGGCTCAGCACCGCTGCGTAATTGCGGGGGAGTTGGCCGCGATCGAGCAACGGAATGAACGACGAGCTGTCGCAGGCTTGAGCGACCTGTTCACGTTGCGCGTCGTCCAAGGCTCTCAGCAACGGATTGTGTGCGATCGGCCCGCGCTCCAACAACGTCTCGGCGATGCGATACGAGAAGAACGAGTGGGTGGCGGCGCCGTCGACCTCGCGCAACAGCATCGTGATGGCGTCGTCGATTGGCGTGCCCGAGACCCGAGTGACACCCGAGGCCGCGAGGTGGCCGAGTGTGAAGATCAGGTCGGCCCGAACGTCTGCGGCGACGGCATGCCCAGCGAACACTCGTGGGAGCCGCCAACTGGGGGCGTGGTGCGCAACGAATGCTTCGATGGTTGTGACGCACTGCGCAACGAGTTCGTCGGCGAGCGACCGAGGTGTCGTCATGGCGAGAGCCAGCGCTTCATCTGCGCCGCGACCGTGGTGGCGTCGAGACGGCCATCCGCAACGACGACGAGGTGCGTGCGACGCAGGGTTTCGTTCGCAGCGACGTGCAACGGCCCGTTCCACAAGAACGCTGCATTCAAGAAGTTCGCCCAACCGTCGCCGTAGGTGTCGGCTCGGTTGGACCCGTACCAGGGTGTGGGGAAGTTCGGGTTGTCGGGGTGGTCGATCATCGCAACCGACGCGTCGTCGCTCGCGAGCAGACACCACGGCGCGGGTTCGCCGAGCACCCGATCGCGCCACTCGCCAGACGTGGCGAGCAGCATTTGGGTGTCGGTCCAGTCGGGTGCGCCGCGCAGCGTCAGTCCGCCGTAGCCGCCCCAGGTCGTGAACGGCGTCCGATCGAACTCGGTGTCGACCGTCGGTGTGAGCGTGAACGTCCACTCGATCGCGTAGCTGTTGTCGTCGATGTCACGATGCGCGAGTGTGCGCGTCTCGCGGACAGCAATCGCCTCGCCGTCGGGGGCGATCCAGTCGATCGTTGCCGTCGCGATGCTGCCGTGGGTGACGACGTCAACGGTCGACAAGGTTCCGAACTCGCCGTAGGTCTCCCAGTAGTTCTCACCGTTGACGAACTTGATGGTCGACCACAAACCGAAATGCCAGGGGTGATCGGCGGGTGCCGAAACACTCAGCTCCCGGCCGGACGGCGTTCGTAGTGGATGAATGTGCGGGCGCGGCGGGTCCCACTCGGCGTGCCAATGCGATGTCACGGCCGGGAAACTACGTGCCCGACGCGCACGGTGCATCCGACGACACGCGCCTTCGTCCTCGGACCGACGCTGGGTCCGGTTCGATGGCGCTGATCGATCGTGCGTGGTGTGAGGGAGGTGAACCTGACGCCGGAACGGCAATACGAGGTGTTACGTGCGGGTGAGTCGCCGAAGTGAGCCGGCGGTTTCGTGCGCACCGTGGAGACGCGTTGCGACTTCGCGAGCGATTTCGACGAGGCGTTCGGTTGCCGCCGTTCGAGCACGTCCGCGTCGAGTGATGAGGCCGATCTCGCGAGGTTCGATCGGCGGTTCGAGGTCGTGCACGCGCACCTCGGCGTCGTCGGGGTCGATTGCAAGCCACGGCATGATGGCGATGCCCATGCCGGCCCGCACCATCGCTTGCACGGCCGCGTTGTCGTTCGATCGGTAGACGTACTGGATGGGCACCCCCATCTTGGTCAGCCCGTCCTCGATCAACGAACAACAGCTGCTCGCGTGTTGGCCGATCATGGGGTGCGCCCTCAGCATCGCCGCGTCGAGCGCGGCGGGCAGCGCGTCGCTCGCGCGTGCGATGGCAACGAATGGGTCGCGGCACAACACTTCGTGTTCCAGTCGGTCGTCGCATGGGTCACCGACGACGAATGAAACGTCGAGTTCGCCGTCGAGCGTGCGGTTCACGAGTTCGTCGTTGTCGTCGCTCTCGTAGAAGTGGATGTCGATTGCGGGTCGCTCCGCTCGTAGCTCACCGACGATTGCCGGAAGCGCTTTGACCGAGACCGATTGGAACGTTCCGATGGTGATGCGCCCCCACTCGCCGGCGAGGAGACGATCGATTTCGGTGTCGGCCTCACTGAGCTGGCCGAGCACCGCCCGCGCGTGGGGCAGCAGCGCGTCACCGGTCGCGGTGAGCGTGACCGGGAGCGGGCCGCCGGGGCGGTCGAACAATGGGGCACCGAGGCTGCGCTCGAACGCCGCGATCTGTTGGCTCACGGCGGACTGGGTGAAACCGAGTCGTTGGGCCGCGCGACCGAACGACTGCTCTTCGGCGACCGCGACCAGGGCCTGGAGGTGGCGGATCTCGACGGCGTGGAGGCGCTGCATAGTTGATAAGGATAGCTGATGAATGCCTTGCGAATCAATCGTTGGACTTCATAGATCCTGGCCTGCACACTGCAACTACGAACACGAACCCCTGGAGGCCACGATGCTCGCACCGGTACACCCCATCTTGATCGAGATGCTCGCCGCCGACCTGGCGGCTGACGGCACGGCTCCCCACGAGGCTCGCCTGCGGGCCGCCGCCGAGCTCGCGGGTCGTCGGGGCGCCGACCCGGTCGTGGTCGCGGTCGCGTCGGATCGCTCGGAGCCCGAGGTCGCGCGGCTGCGGGCATTCGGTCGCCTGGCCGCCTGGTTGCAGACAACCAGGCCGGTCGAGGTCCAACCCCGGGCGCTCGAACGCTGCTGTGCCTGAGTTCGGCCCGTCGTCTTCTCGCCGATTGCGGCGACGGGTTCGTACGCTGCCGGGATGATCGACGACTTCGACGAGCGAGTCGCGTTTGCCGCGGCGGTACGCGATCTCAACCACGCGTTTGTCGGACACAACCCCCGACCCGATCGCTTGCGTGAGCTCGCCGCGGAGATCGCATCCATCGCATCGGATTTCGCACAGAACCCGCGCCGCGATCGACTCGCACTCATGATGGCTGCGCGTGCCGCGGCCGAGGCGAACCCCAGCGACGCGGCTGACGTGGGAGCGGAGGAACGGATGTCGTTCGTTCCGCCGAAGTCAGGATTCGAAGATCGGGCGGTCGCGGGACGCGCGAACCCGACGAGCATCGAGTTCGAGATCGCCGACGACGGCGAGGATGTCATCGCCCGGTTCGTGCTGCGGAAGGCATTCGAAGGAGCGCCGAATCGCGCCCACGGCGGAATCGTTGCTGCCGCGTTCGATGACGTGACGGGTTGGGTCATCGGCCGACTGCGCGAGCCCTCGTTCACCGGAGAACTCAGCGTGAGATTCAATGCACCGGTACCGGTCGATACGCCGCTCGAGATTCGCACGCGGTTGGTCGGGCGCGAACGCCGCAAGTTGTACATCACCGCGGAGATGTTCGCTGGCGAGGTCGCGGTCGCGACGTGCAATGCCACCTACATCACCGTCGACCCGAGCCTGTTCGCGGTAGCGCCCGAACCGCGATGACAGTCCGTGTGCTGTCGTGGAACGTGTTGGCGGCGCCCTGGGCCTCGGCCGAGTGGTACCCCGACGGCATGGACGCCGAAGTGCTCGACCGCGCAACGCGCATCGAACGCATTGCCGATCAGATCGTCGCAGCTGCTGCGGATGTGGTGTGTCTGCAAGAAGCAACCGAAGTCGAATTGGCCCACCTCGTTGAGTCGTCGAACTTCGCGTGTCATTTCGCGTCGATGGATGAGCACTTCTGGCTGAACTGGCTGGGAGCCGATTCGACTTGGGAGCCGAACGGTACGGCGGTGCTGTGGGACCATCGGCGATTCGACGCTGCGGCGCGAGGCACCGAGTCCCTCGGTGAGCACGGCAACGTCGCCACCTGGGTCGATCTGCGTGATCGTGCGAGCAATGTGCAGGTTCGGATCGTCAGCTTGCATCTCGACTCCGACGACCCCGATCGTCGGCGGGCGGAGATCCCCGCGCTGCTCGCTGCGTGTTTCGGGGTGCCGATCGTGGTCATCGCCGGCGACTACAACGAAGACACGGTGACCTCAGGATCCGATCGTCCACGCATCGGCGACGCCTTCTTCGACGAAGGGTTCGTTGATGTTTTCGAGCAGCTGGATCGGCGGGCACCAACTCACCCCTATGCGCGTCCCGGCGACAGTTGGGAAATGCTCGCGACGATCGACCACGTGCTCGTCCGTGGTCTCACCGCAATCGACGCGCGCGTGATCGATGCCGGAGTGTGGTCGATTGATGGTCCGCACGCACGGATGGAGGAGTGCCTCCGGAGCACCGGCTCCGATCACCTCGCGCTCGTCGTCGAACTCGATCTCGAGCGCGAGGTTGCGCTCGATGCCAACTGAGCGCGCTTCACGAATTGTCAGGGCACCGCAATGAAATCGTCGAGGAAGCTGCGAGCGTCGTCGATGTCGAGTCGGTAGAACCCGCCGTAGCTACGACAGAACTGACTGGCACCGAAACTCGTGTCGGCGACGAGGTAACCATCTCGAAATACGGGACCTCCCGAGTCGCCGAAGCATGTGCCGCCGGTGCCCCTGCTGTCGTTGCCGTTCTCTGCAAGCTTCAGCACTTGCGACGTCACGTTCTGACCCGGTGACGTGGCGTAGCGTCGGGTGCGGTCGGACACCGAGATGGGTTTTTGCGGTCCTTCGATCGGCTTGTCGAAGAACACGCCGTACCCAACGGTCGTGAAGAGCTCCTTTTTCAGCAGACCCTTCTTGGTGAGGCTGTCGAGATAGCCCCGCGGTGCGAGGCGCGCCGGAGCTCGATCGGTGATGGGAGCATCGAGCACGATGACGCCCACGTCGTGGAGGTCGTTGTTCTGGAGTTCGCCGTCCCAGAGCGGATGCGTGTGGGGGCTTCCCGTGACATACCCAGCGGGGACGTTCACACCCGGGAGAGAGCCGGTCGCGGGATTCGGCGCGTCGCCGGTTGGCGGTGCCACCGGCGCGAACGTGACGATGGCAGAGCCGATGATGCCCTCGGTGCAGTGGGCAGCGGTGATCAGCACGGTTGGCGACGCCAGCGTGGCCGTGCAACGGAAACGGCCGTCAACCTTCTGGTACAGGATCATGGCCACGTTCGGATGGAGGTCACCATCGAGCGTTCCCTCAGTGATCGCTCCAGCGGGGCTGGCGAACGACGCGATCAAGGCGGCGACGAGCGTGACGAGGATTGCGTTCTTGCGCATCGGAGCAGGCTATGAAGTGCGCGAACCGCTCACAACGCTCGGACTCGAACTCGCGCGTTGTGTCCGTGTCGCTCGCACGAGATCGAACGTGAAGATCGCGAGCGCGATCCAGACAAACCCGAAACCGACGACTCGCCATCCAGGCATCGCCTCGTTGTAGAGACCGACGGCCAGCACGAAGTTGATGGTCGGCACCGCGTATTGCATCGGTCCGAGCAATGTGAACGGCACCCGAGGCGCGGCGAACGCGAAGAGCAACAATGGAACCACGGTGATGAGACCGGTACCGAACACGAACGCGAGTTGCGAGCCGTCCGCGGCTCTGTGGATCGAATCGTTGCTCGATTCGATCACCGCCACCAACGGGATTGCGATCGGGAGCAGGACGAAGGTTTCGGCGGCGAGGCTCTCGATCGGGTGGAGCGGCACCGTGCGCTTGATGAGTCCGTAAAGTCCCCAGGTACTGCCGAGAATCAGGGCGATCGCGGGGAGCTTCCCGGCCTCGATCGTCAACGTCACGACGGCCGCTGCGGCAAACGCCAACGCGACCGCTTGTTGGCGCCGCAATCGTTCATGGAACAACACCACGCCGATCGCGACGGTACCGAGCGGCGCAATGAAGTAGCCGAGCGCGGTTTCGACGACGTTGTCGTGGGTCACGGCCCACACGTAGGAGGTCCAGTTCGCGCTGAGCAGCAGTGCCGCCGCGATCACTCGGGCGGCAACGGCGCGATCGCGCAGCGCGCCAAGCAGCGCTACCCATCGGCGCGTGATCGTCAGCACGAGGGCGAGGAGGACCGACGACCACACGATGCGCTGCCCGATGAGTCCGAACGCAGACAACCCTTGGAGCTCGTGCCAATAGACCGTGAGCAATCCCCACAAGACGTAGGCCGCGAGTCCCGCCGCGACGCCCCGTCGAACGTCGGCATCCGGCGTGTGCACGGGGGCAGGATATGGGGGCGCGTTCGGTGCTAGAGAAGGGTTGATGAGAGTCGACGTGATGACCGGCGGACAGTCGCTTGCCGCGATGCAACAATTGGCCCGCGACGTGGCCACCGCTGGGTTCTCGGGCCTCGCGATCACCGAGGGTGGCCGCACCGCCTACCTCCAATGCGCAGCCGCAGCGCTCGCCGCACCTGATCTCGAATTGTCGACGGCAGTCGCGGTGGCGTTTCCGCGCAGCCCGATGGTGACGGCGCAGGTCGCATGGGAACTTGCCGAGGCAACGAACGGTCGGTTCCGACTCGGACTTGGCACGCAAGTGCGCGCCCACATCGAACGCCGGTACGGAAGCGACTTCGACCCGCCCGGACCGCGCATCGAAGAGTACGTCCATGCAGTACGCGCATGTTTCGCCGGGTTTCGCGGCGAGCCGTTCGGGTTCGACGGTCGGTTCACCACGATGTCCTTGCTGCCGGCGATGTGGTCGCCGGGCGCGATTGCGCAACCCGATCCGAAGGTGGATATCGCTGCGGTGAATCCGTGGATGTTGCGCGCCGCAGGCCGTGTCGCCGATGGCGTGCACGTGCACCCCCTCAACCACCCGATCTATCTGCGCGATGTAGTCGTTCCCGAGGTCGCGGCGGGTGCTGCCGTGGCCGGTCGCGATGATGCTGACGTCGACTTGCTTGTTCCGGTGTTCACGGTGCCGGGTGATTCGGATGAAGAACGGGCACCGTGGCGCACGTTGGCTCGCACGCAGATTGCGTTCTACGGCAGCACACCGAACTATGCGTTCATGTTCGATCTGCTCGGTCGGCCCGGCACGACCGAATCGATTCGCGAACGGCAAAAGGCCGGCGACATCAAAGGCATGGCCGCCGTCATCGACGACGACATCCTCCAGCATTTTGTCGTCGAGGGAAACTGGAATCAGATGGCCGGGCTACTGCACGATCGGCTCGACGGCATTGCGACGCGCGTCATCGTTTACGCGGCCGGGGTGGCGTATTCGAGCAACCGTGATCACTTCGAACGACTCGGTGCCGTCGCAAAGGAGTTGACATCATGACCTACAACCAACTCGGTCGCGTCGTGCACGATGCGGACGCACACATCATGGAGATCCCCACCTGGTTGCGTGACCATGCCGACCCCACACTGCGCGAACGCATCAGGCCACTCGATCTCGGTGGCGGCAACGAGCTCAAACAGACGGGCGATATTGCCGAGCAACTCGTGGACCTGCGCGCCACCTTCGATCTGCTCGCACAGAGACACGCCTCCGACGAGTACCGGGCGACCGAGGCCGTCGACATCATGGCCCGGAAGAATTTTGCCGCGACCGGTGGCTTCGTCGCCGCCGATCGTCCGCGTGCACTCGATCTGCTCGGCTTCGCGAGCCAACTCGTGTTCAACACGTTCCACAACCGTCGATTGCGCGACTGGGAGCACTCGGGCGACGTCGATTTTGCGTACGGCGTCGCGCGCGCACACAACCGAGGGATGCTCGAGTTCTGTTCGGTTGATCCGCGCTTGTTGCCTACGTGCTACGTACCCCTGGTCGATTTCGAGCGCGCGGCGCAGATGGCCGATGAAGTCATCTCGGCGGGCGCGGCCGCGGTGTTGGTCGCGAGCGGTTGCCCTCCGACTCACTCGCCGAGTCACCGCGCGCTCGATCCGGTGTGGGCGCGAGTCCAAGAAGCCGACATCCCACTCGTGTTCCACGTCGGCGGCACCGGCGACCTGATCGACCGGCACTACTTCGTCAACGGACTCCCGATTCCACCCGACTTCCACGGCGGTGAAGAAAACTTTCGCTCGGTCGACTACATGGCGATCCCGTTCCCACCGATGCAGACGATCGCGACCATGCTGTTCGACGGCGTGTTCGACCGATATCCGCGCCTTCGAGTCGGGGTGATCGAGCAGGGCGCGATCTGGGTGCCGAGTTGGATGCGCCAGATGGAGAGCGCGTTCGAGGCATTCGTGAAACACGAAGAACGCGTGCGTGACCTCTCGATGCGGCCCAGCGACTACGTGCATCGCCAGATGAAGTTCACGCCGTACCCGACCGAAGACGTCGGTTGGATCGTCGCACAAGGCGGGGCCGACCTCGTGATGTTCAACAGCGACTATCCCCACGTCGAGGGCGGTCGCCGCCCGATCGAACGCTTCGAGGCAAGTCTCGGCGACGCGCCCGAAGCAGTACGTGACCGCTTCTATTCGTCGAACTTCCTCGAGCTCATGGGCGCAGCCGCCCGCCATCTGGTCGCCGGCTGATCAAACTGCCAACGAAACCGACGAAGCGTGGCGGATCGAGCGCACGTTCGGTCGCTCAGGGGCGAGACCAGTCGCGGTTGGGGTGCCTGGGCGGAAACACGAACTCGGGTGCCGGTCGCCATCCAGAGGCGCGCATGTCTTCGTTGACGTGGGCCATGTTCAAGATGTCCTCGTCGTAGTCGAACTTGCCGCCGCCCGCGTAGCGCAGCGTCGAGAGGCCTGACTGTTGACGTTGCACGCCGTCAGGACCAACCGGCAATATCTGCGTCCACTTCACGAGCACGAACCGCTCGTTCATGATCGTCCAGCCTTCGATCGGGAATCGCCAGTCTTCGAGGCCTCGCATCGACTCGTCGAAGAAATGCACGATGTTGTCGATCCCGACAACGCGACCCCAGGCCGGGTCGATGTACACCGCATCGTCGGTGAAGTGATCGCGCAGCGCAACCCAGTGCAGCTCGCCGCGCTCGATGGCTTCACGAGTCGCGAGATACGACTTGGTTGCGGCGACTACTTCGTCGTTGAGATCGGTCATGAGCGCGACTCTACGGGCAGCTCGAGCGTCGACGGGTCGGCGGGCCACCGTCCGATCCCACCGTCGCGCAACACCAGGCTCGGCATGATGCGGTCGGCGTGTTCCGCTCGCCAAGTCAAGAGCTGCTGTGCATGGTCGAGGATGCGCGCCGAGTCGCTGACTTCAGTACGCCACGTCGGGTCGGCTGCAAGATCGAAACACCGCCAGGTCCCGTCGCCGAAGTGGACGTAGGCCGTGTCGCGGGTTCGGATCGTTGCGAGGTTCATGCGTTCGAGGCGACGATCCCACGGCCACGGCCACTGTCCGAATGGGAGCACGTCACTGCGCCAGTCGAACTCCCAATGCGCAGCTTCTCGCCAACGTTCGGGATGTTCGCCGCGCAGAAACGGGGTCAAGGGAAGTCCGTCGCACTGAACGGGAATCGGCAATCCCATCGCGTCGCACAGGGTCGGCATGATGTCGACGTTTTCGGTGAATTTGTCGACGACGACACCGCGAACCGCCTCCGGTCGAGGATCTCGAACGATGCCGACGACGTGGTAGCTGTCCTCGAAGAACGCCATCTTCTGCACGAGCCCGTGGTTGCAGAGTTGCTCGCCGTGGTCTGACGTGACAATGACGAACGTGTCGTCCCATTGACCGGTCGATTCGAGGTGCGCGCGAATCCGCCCGAACTGTTCATCTGCCGCGCTGACCATGCCGTAGTACTGCGCTCGCAACTCGCGTTGCTCTCCGTCATCAGTTGGCGCCGCGAGCTGCGGGATCTGGCGGATCAACTCGTGGATCTCGGTGAGATTGTCGCCGGGAGCGATCGCAGGTTCGACGTCGTCGGGCGAGTACGCGCGCGACCAGTCGCCGGCCGCGGCGTAAGGCGGATGCGGTCGAATGAAGCTGGCGTGTGCGAACCACGGCGCGTTCTGCCGGTCGATCCAGGCGAGGAGTTCGCCCGCGAGGAACGCCGTGATGCCGTGCTCTGCGGGTCGTTCAGGCTCCGTTTCGAGCGCCCGTTCGCCGCCGCGCGGTGTCGCGTACCCGAGCGAGTCGAGCCACTCGATCCAGGCGATGGGGTAGCCCTTGAGCTCCAGGACCGCCTCGAAGCCAGGGAGCACGCCTTCGTAGTCGGAGAGACGCGGGTCGTTGGGTCCGTCGGCATGCCGGGGATCGATTCCCTGGTCGGTGTAGCCGAACAGCGCGGGCGAATAGCCCGCCCGTCTGGCCGCGCGCGCGACATTGTCGAAGCGATGATCGAGCGGTGTGCCGTTGCCGACCACGCGATTGTTCATCTGATACATGCCGGTGTAGAGCGCAGCTCGGCCCGGTGCGCAGGGCGCGGACTGGCTGTAGTGCCGAGCGAAGCGAACTCCGTCGTCGGCGAGGCGATCGAGGTTCGGGGTGCGAACGATCTGGTGACCCGCCGCGGACAGGCAATCGCCGCGGAATTGGTCGAACGTGACGAGCAGGATGTTCACCGTCGGCTCACCGCAGTCGGGGTACGAGCGGCGTGCAATCGGGGGTCATGGACCGGGAGGCTAACGGCCGAACCCGACCCGGCGACGCTCGGCTCCACAGGGAGGCGGCGGATCTGCTCGACGGAGCCGCTGCTCCGAGGCGACCGGCCGATGTGGTCAGATCTTGGGACGCGAATGCCGATGAGAAAGCCCATGAGCGACTCCATGAGCGCGAACCCTCACGATGCTGCGCGAGCCAGTGACGTCTTGCAGCGGGCGATCGACGGTGATCGGTTCGCGCTCGGCGAGCTCTGGGATGAGTACAACGGAGCGCTCGTACGATTTCTCCGAAGCCTTCGAGTCCGTGAACCCGATGACGTCGCGGCAGACGTCTGGGTTGATCTTGCTCGAAGAATGCCCGCGATCGGCCCCGACCCCGAGGCGTTCCGAAAGGTGCTGTACACGATCGGGCGGCGGCGGGCGATCGACGCCCATCGATTGTTTTCCCGGCGGCCCTGGATCGGTGTCGATCCGCGGATGCAGTTCCACTTCGTCGACCCGGCGAAGAGCGCCGACGATCTCGTCGTCGACGAAATCGTGGCCCAACGACTGCTCGCACAACTGCCGCGAGCTCAGGCCGAGGTTGTCGCGCTGCGGATCATCGCCGGGTTCAGTGCAGCCGAGGTCGCCGAATTGACGAATCGATCCGAGGGGGCAGTTCGGATCATGGCAATGCGCGGGCTGCGGCGCCTTCGCGATCTCGCCGTGGAAGCGGGGCTTGCCAGGAAAGACGATTTGCCCAGTGTGATCGAGGTAACAGATCTGGACAACGGCACGATGGTGCAACCGTGAGCAATCCTCGGAACCCCGAGCCCCCCACGCCCCGCGAGGGTGACGACTTCGGCACGTTCTTCGACGGCACCGTCCCGGCGCCCGAAGAGCTGCGCCAGGTTGTCGCCGCGCTCCAAAGCCCCGCAACGGCGGGGTCGACCGAGCAGCGTCACGCCGTGGTGCTTCGGATGGCCGAGTCGCTCGCCACTGCCAATCCCCAGCCCGGAGGAATTCCTGTGATCGGTCGTCGTTCGCGTCGTATTGCTGTGCTTGCTGCGGCAGGCTCGCTTGTGTTCGGTGGGGTCGCTGCCGCGGCCGGAGGCGCCGGTGTGCTCGGCGACGTCTTGGGAACGAGCGACGAAACCGAGATCGACGCGGGTGACGAGACCACGTCGAGCAGCGATTCCGAAACCACGTCGAGCGAGACCACGATCGGCGAAGAACCCACCACCTCGGTCGACGAGACCACGACGAGCCTCGACGAGACGACGACCACGTTGTCGCCCGAGGACCAAGCGTGTGCCGATGCGGAGAACCACGGCGATTTCGTGAGCGATGTTGCCAAGAACAAGGACCACGAGGGCAACCACGGCTCGGTGGTGAGCGAGGCCGCGAAGTCTGACTGCGGTAAGGACGCCGACGACGACAGCGACGATGACGCTGACGACGACAGCGACGATGACGCTGACGACGACAGCGACGATGACGCTGACGACGACAGCGACGACGGCGACCACGGCGACGACAGCGACGACAGCGACGATGACGCGCCCGGTCAGTCGGGCGACGATCACGGCAAGTCGGGTGACGATCACGGCAAGTCTGGTGAGCATCACGGCAACGACGACGACAGCGACGACGACAGCCGCTGAGTCTCGGAGTCTGACAGAATCCGCCGATCGGCGGATGCGCATTGGTTCGCAAACGCCGATCCTTGGAGCATGACGGTCACCGCTGCGACGACTGGTCCGCCCCCGCTCCCTCCGCCGCCACCTCGCTTCGTGCCGGTCCGTCGCCCGCGCCTCGCGGTCGGCTTGGCCGCACTCGGGGTCGCGACAACCCTGTACCTCACACAAGAGCCCTTGCTCGCGTTGGTCGCGCTGTTCGTGGTCATCGTCCCGGTCGAGAAGCTGTATCCACGGCATCGCCAACGAGTGCGCCGCCCCGCGCTCGGCACCGACCTTGCGTGGGCGGTCGTCAACACGCCGCTGACGGCCGCCTCGATCGTTGCCGCGATCGTCGTGTCGTTTGCCTCGTTGATCTGGTTGCCGGCGCTCGCGCTTCGCCCGCTGGTCACCGCGCTCCCGAGCGGATTTCGAATGGTTGCCGGCCTCGTGTTGTTCGACGTCGTCACCTATTGGGCACACCGCTTCGGCCATGAGATCCCGATGTGGTGGCGCTTCCACCGCATCCACCACAGCACGGTGCACCTCGATTGGGTTTCAGGATTTCGGAATCACCCACTCGACGGGATCCTGATCGCACCGGCGTTCGTGTTCTTGCTCGTCGCCGGTTTCTCGCCCGAGCTGAGTGGCGCGCTCGTCGTCGTTCAGATCCTGACCGGGTTGTTTCTCCACGCGAACGTGCGGTTTCGGTGGCGTCCGCTGCATCGGGTCGTGATCACGCCCGAGTTCCACCACTGGCACCACAGCAACGAACGCGATGCGCACTGCTCGAACTACTCGGTGTTCCTCCCGCTCTGGGACATCGTGTTCGGGACCTACTACATGCCACGCGACCGCCGTCCGGCGGTGTACGGCGTCGATGGCCCGGTGTCGGTCGGCATCGTCGGGCAGCTGGTGGATCCGTTCCGCGGCCTGCCGGTCTCGTGGTCTCGGTTTCGCCACCCGATCGTGTCGTCGCGTTTGCTGATCCGCGCCGGGCTCGAGGGATTGCGAACGATGCGAGGCATTCTGCGAGCACGCCCGCGCCGGACGTCGACCGCCTCCGTACACTGATCACGTGATCGCCACGCCCAGCTGGGTGGCCTCCCCGCGGGCGCAACGCCTCCTCGACGCCGCGATCGCGATCGTTACATTCGGGATTGGCCTCGGCGGACACCTCGCAGCGAGCAACGATCGTTCGGTCGAGGCGGCACCGGCGGGTCCACTGATCTTGGCGTTCGCGGCGTGCGCCGCGGCCGTGCTCGTCTGGCGTCGTTTCCGGCCACTCGCCATGGTCGGCGCGCTCGCGGTCATCGCAGTCGCGTCCGGCGTCGTGGGCGAACCGTCGCTCTTTTCGCTGCAGCTCGCCGTCGAGTTGGCTGTGCTGTGCCACGCGATCGGCTCGTGGGCTCGGTATCCGCGACGCGGTGTCGTGGTGGTGCTGCTCGTTGGTGTGCTGCTCGCGATTGCTGCAATTGCGTCGAGCGGTCTGCTCGCCGGAACGGCGTTCGTCGGCGCGTTGGTCGGGTTGCCCTACGCCGTCGGTCTGGCGGCAAGGCAACGGCGTCGCTACCTCGAAGCGGTGGAAGATCGTCTTCGTCAGACCGAACGGGAGCGCGATGAGCGCGCCCTCCGAGCGGTCGCGGAGGAGCGAGCCCGCTTGGCCCGAGAACTTCACGACGTCATCGCACACCATGTGAGTCTGATCGGCGTTCAGGCTGGCGCGGCGCGGGTTGCCAGCGACGTCGACCCCACCTCGCTGCAAGCGGCACTCGTTGCGATCGAGCATTCGAGCCGTGAAGCGATCGCCGAACTCCGACGAGTCCTCGATGTGTTGGGACCGGCTGAGCATGGCGAGGAACGACACCCGGCGCCGAATCTCGATCGTCTGGGAGATCTTCGCGACTCGTGGAAAGCCGCGGGCGTCGACGTCGAACTCGTCATCAACCGCGAGTCCGAAGCGCCGACGCCAGTTCCCGACGACCTCGCAGCATGCTGCTTTCGTATCGTCGAGGAGGCTCTCACCAACGTCGCGCGGCACTCGCAGGCACGACGCGCGCAGGTGACGGTGACGGTCTCACGCGATTCGGTCGAGATCAGCGTCGTCGACGATGGTCCGGCCCGTCCGTCGACCAGCGATGGCTCCGGACGCGGGCTGTGGGGCATGCGCCAACGCGTTGCCCTGTTCGACGGCCGTCTCGACGCGGCTCCGACGCTCCGCGGCGGATTCAGGGTTCAAGCCATCCTCCGGAGCGGGTCGTGACGCCGCGGGTTGCGATCGTCGACGATCAGATCGAGATGCGGCGTGCGCTACGAACCATGATCGAAGCCGGTGGGCTCACCGTCGTTGGTGAGGCCGGCGACGGTGATGGCGCGGTCTCACTCGCAGCAGCGACGCGACCCGATGTGATGCTCATGGATGTGCGAATGCCAGGGCGCGACGGCATCTCGGCGACCGCTGCGATTCGCGCGCTCGATGAACCGCCGCACATTCTCGTCCTCACGACGTTCGACGACGACGACGCGGTGGCGGGCGCGCTCGCGGCAGGAGCCTCGGGGTTCTTGTTGAAGACGTGCGGACCCGAGGCGCTCGTACGGGCAGTCCAACTGGTCGCAGGCGGCGATGTCGTGCTCGACGAAAGCATCGCCCCGCGAGTGCTGCGATCGTTCGCCGCCCGGCGAGTTGCAGCCGACGGCGCGCCCGAGTTGCGCGACTTGACGGCGCGAGAGCGCGAGGTGCTGCGGCTGTTGTGCCGCGGCAAAACGAACGCAGAGATCGGCGCCGCGCTGTACATCGGCGAAGCAACGGCCAAGACCCACGTGTCGCGCGTCATCGCGAAACTCGGCGTACGCGATCGAGTGCAGGCGGTCATTCGCGCGTACGAGTCGGGGTTCGTCGACCAGGGCTGACAACGCTCGTTCGAGAATGGCAAGCTGGAACAATGGGCTTCGCAGGATTTCCGGCTACGGCGTTCGACTTCTACGCGCGCCTCGAGCTCGACAACTCTCGGCCGTTTTGGCTTGCGAACAAAGCGATCTACGACGAGGCGATCAAAGGAACGATCGCGAACGTGTCGGATGCAGTCGAGCGGCGATTCGGTGAGTTGCACCTGTTCCGCCCGTACCGAGATGTTCGGTTCTCGAAGGACAAGACCCCGTACAAGACCGCCGCCGGAGCGGTCACCGAGAGCGAAGGCGGATCGGCCTACTACCTGCAGATCTCCGCCGAGGGTCTGTTCGTCGGCTGCGGGATGTACGTGATGGCCTCCGATCAACTGGAGCGGTGGCGGTCGAACCTCGATGACGGGCGTCGCGGTGCGGCGATCGCGAAGAGCGTCGCGGACCTTCGAAGTGCTCGCTACGAGATCGGTGCAATGGAGTCGCTGAAGACGGCGCCGCGCGGCTATCCGAAGGATCATCCGCGAATCGACCTGCTCCGCATGAAGGGGCTCACCATGGGCAAGACGTTTCCGCTCGCGAAGTGGTTGCACACGCCGAAGGCGCTCGATCGAGTGGTGGACGTCTGGGACGCAGCCAAGCCCATGAATTCCTGGCTCGAGCGAAATGTCGGCCCGAGCACGCTCGCCCCGCCCGAACCCGACTTCTAGTCGCAACGATTTCTCGTTGCCGCGATCGACCCGATTGATCGGGTCCTTCGGCGCACGATGATTTCAGCCGACGAACAGTGTCGTCGGAACTTGGAGCAGCGTTCGGGCGTTGTCGCGGACGACCTCGTCGAGGGTTCGGCGGTAGTCGATGCCGTATTCGGCTTCGATCTCGGCCAGCAGCCGGTCGCCGTCGCTGAACCAGCGGTCACCGTCGCGGACCGCTCCGAACTGGCTCCGCACGATCACCGCCTGCAGCTCACCCAACTCGCTGTCGGGGTGTCGAACCTCGACCTGCATGCCGGTGAATGCGTCGAGGTCGTCGACATCGCCGTACAGCGAACGAAGGCGCGCTGCCGTCGTTGTCGATCGCTCGATCGCCGTCACGTCGGCCGACCGGCGATTGGCGGGTTTGGCGATCGCGCGGCCTTCGCGGTCGTATCGGCGGGTGATTCGCATGATGTCGGGATCGTCGATCGTCATGCCCGCGGGGAGCTCGTCGGTGGCTTCGCCGGTGAGGTCCGCGAAGGACGTCACCCGTTCGAGACCGTACGCCTCGCGCAACTGGTTGTAGGTCGGGAGTCCATGGTCGTATCCGCGCGCGATGTCGATTGCGGCGAGATCGACAACGCCGCGGAAGCACGTTGGTTCGACCCGACCGGCCTGACACGCAGTCGGGTCGGCCCCTGGCGCGGCCATCTCGAAGAGCACCGAGCGCAACGCGTCGTCGATCGTGGCGTCGTTCGCGTAACCGACGTCCCAGGTGAGCGCCTGCAGAATCGCATCGACGCCGACTTCGCGCAGGAGCGCCGGATTCGAAAACGCGACGTCGAGCGGGATGAATACCTCGAGTTCACGGCCACGAGTCGGCGTGATGCCCTCGGCGGAGAGCGCCGCGAGCGCCTCGGCGGAGAGCCCCCCGTAGGTGTCGGTGAGTCGGAGTTCTCCGTGGACCTGCGAGTGCATGCGAAATGCGGCCGTGGCGAACTCGTCGGAGATCGTTGGATCCACGGACGGGTCGAATCCGGAGTACTGCGGGAGATCGACACCCATGGCGGGGAGATACTCCTGAAACGTGATCCATTGGAGTTCGGCCGCGACGACTCGTCGCGCGATTTGGAAACGGGCCTCGGGAAGCAGGTCGTCCGGCAGCGCCGCCACGATTCGGTTGTGCTCGCGAACGAAGAGGGTGTGCAAGCTCGTCAAGGGCCAGTTCTCGTTGGCACGCGCGTCGCCGGCGATGAACGCCGATGACGGATCTCCGCGCAGGCGCCCCGTGCGTTCCATCGGCGGCGCAGGATCGTTCGGGCGGCTGGCCGCAGTCGGCAGCAACAACTCATCGGTGATCAGGTAAGGGCTGTTGTTCGTCGGATCGCCGTCGAGGGGTCCAGCGCGTAACCAATCGAGCTGCTCTGGCGTGGTGCCGTAGATCCCGGACCCGTCGAGGTAGCTGCTGAGTTCGTTGACATGGGTGCGTGCACCGGTCGCGTCCGGCTCGGGACCCGGCTGGGATCGAGCGAACGGGATCGTGGCGACGTCGAATCGAAACCGCTCCAGCGGATCAGCGGTGTCCAGCGGGAGACCGGCTGCCTCGTCGCCAACTGCGCCTCGGCTCATGTCGTGTAACACGAACTGGCCCCATGCGTACCCCCAGTGCGTGACGCCGCGACTCGAGTGGATGTTCTCGCCCAGATCGTCGAACACGCGGTTCGAGATCGCCCGTTCGGGCGGATGCGTGACGGGTTCGGCGACTCCGTCGGCATACCGAGCCGGTGCCGTGCGCGCATACGGACCGAAGGCCGCGCCGACCAACGGATCGTCGGGATGGTTACCCGAGCCGTCGAGTGATCGGAAGTCGAGCGACCGCAGTTCGAGCGTCAGCGCCGAGTCGGATCCGCCGTCGGTCGTCGGCCGGTCGGATTCGTCGGCCGCCCGCCACGCCAAACCGCCGCCCAGCAATCCCGCGGCCACGAGGGCGGCGACGATGGCAGTCGAACGCCGCGGCTTCATCGACCGCCGAGGCTACGGCGGTTCCCTGGCGTCGTGCGCTTCGGGCAGAATCACAGCTCCGGTTGATCCGGGCCGTGGCCCGACGACGAATCGAGACGTGATGGCGAACCCGAAGATCTACCGATCACCCCACCCTGACATTGCGATTCCTGACGGACCGTTGACCGGCTACGTGTTCGAACACGCCGATCGGTATCCCGACCGGGCTGCCTTCGTCGACCTGGCGACCACGTCGACCTGGACCTATCGAGAGCTGCGCGACCGCATTCATCGCACCGCAGCGGGGCTTGTGGCGCGCGGGTTCAAGCCGGGCGATGTGCTCGGGGTGATGGCGCCGAACTCACCCGACTACGCGGTTGCGTTTCACGGCGCCGCGGTCGCCGGCGGTATCGCGACCACGATCAACCCGGTCTACGGACCCGAAGAGATCGCGTTCCAACTCCGTGATGCCGGGGCGACGATGCTCGTCGCGGCGGCGAGCGGCGTCGAACCTGCGAGCAAGGCTGCGGCCGAAACCGGAATCGGCGAGGTACTCGTGTTCGGCGACAGCTTCGACGCGCTCGCCGGTGAGGCGTCGCTCGAACAAGTTCCAGTAGGTCCGCACGACACGGTGGTCTTGCCGTATTCGAGCGGAACGACCGGGCTCCCCAAAGGGGTGATGCTGACGCACCGCAACTGCGCCGGCAACATCGCGCAAACGTGCGCGGTGTTCCCGTTCGAAGAACACGACGTCATCATTGCGGTGTTGCCGTTCTTCCACATCTACGGCATGCAGGTGATCATGAACTCGGGGCTTCGAGTGGGCGCGACGCTCGTCACGATGCCGCGGTTCGATCTCGTCGGATTCCTTCAGGCCGTGCAAGAACACCGAGTCACGGTTGCGTATCTGGTTCCGCCGATCGTGCTGGCGCTCGCCAAGCAGCCGATCGTCGACGACTACGACCTGTCGTCGCTGCGGATCGTGATGAGCGGTGCGGCCCCGCTCGGCGCCGAACTCGCGGCCGAGGCCGAGGCCCGGATCGGCGCCAAGGTGTTCCAGGGCTACGGGATGACCGAACTGAGCCCCGTGACAAATTTGTGCCCGCTCGACGACCCGCGGCCTGGCTCGATCGGGGTGTTGCTTCCGAACTGCGAGGCGCGCCTCGTCGATGCCGACACCGGCGAAGACGTCGCCGAGGGCGGAGATGGTGAGCTCTGGTTGCGCGGTCCGATGGTGATGAAGGGCTATCTCAACAACGCGGAAGCGACTGCGGCGACGATCGACGCCGACGACTGGTTGCACACCGGCGACGTCGCGCAGGTCGACGTCGACGGCCATTTCAAGATCGTCGACCGGGTCAAAGAACTCATCAAATACAAGGGGTTCCAGGTTCCACCGGCCGAACTCGAGGCACTGTTGCTGACCCACGAGGCGATTGCCGACTGTGCCGTGATTCCGGTCGCCGACGAAGAAGCGGGCGAGATCCCGAAAGCGTTCGTGGTGACCAAGCCGGGACACGAGCTCGATGCTGCTGCGGTGATGGCGTTCGTGGCCGAGCACGTCGCGAGCTACAAGCAGGTGCGCGAGGTCGAGTTCATCGACGAGGTGCCCAAGTCGGCGTCGGGCAAGATCTTGCGACGGCTGTTGCGTTCGCCCGCCTCATGATCCACCGGCCGTGACGGTCGGAAGTGCGCGAACTACGCTCATCCGATGCGGAAACGGGCGATAGTTCTTGTCGCGGCCTGCGGGCTGGCGGCATCGGTGATGGCGGCAGTTCCTCAGTCGCAGGTCGGCGCTTCGCCGCTGACCCGAGCCTCGGATCCCGTGGTGCTGACCGGCGCGAACTTGCCGGTCTTCAACAACGGATCCAAGTCGACGATCGTCGGGTTCCGTTGGAGTGGTACTGCGTGGGTGCAGCTGCCGATCCAGGTCGATGAGCGCGCCGTTGTCAACTTCGGCAAGATCTACAACAACCCAGCGGCGGTCTTCTACGGGAGCCAACCCGGGCTGGTGAATCAACTCGTGTACACCAGTTCCGGGACCTGGACCGGCAACGATCCGAACGCGAAGTTCGACAACGACGACGAACTGGTGTTCATGGCTCGCGACTCGGGCGTGCAAGCGCCGGGGGGGTCGCAACCCGCCGGCACCGTCGTCGGCGTCGCGACGCAGATCCGCGTGACCGACCCGCTCGCTCCGGGCGCCGAGGGTTACGTGTATCTCTTTCGCAAGACCGGAACGAGCGGGCTGAAGCAAAGCGCCGGGCTCAAGTACGTCACCTACACGTTCAAGCTGTTGTCCGGTGGTTACAAGACCACCTATCAGCTCAC
>SXGT01793172.1_pt1 | contig 25700 bp, 22 predicted proteins | sample 3176221 | NCBI WGS metagenome assembly SXGT01 (sample SAMN11356862, study PRJNA531348) | freshwater metagenome | isolation source: freshwater sample F1-120 | place: China: Fuxian Lake, Yuxi | collected 2017-12-25
CGACGCACCATCTCGATCCTGAAGCTCATGGGGTAGTTGCTGCTCATGCGCTGATCCTCTCACCGCCCCCGATTCGATTCAACCCCTTCAGCCACCCAAACATTGGGCCGCCGGGGTGACAACTACCCTGACACAGGGGGAGGCGGACTTGACCCGGGTGGATCTGCAGGGCTCCGATCTGAACAACGCCCGCCTGATCGGGGCAAACCTCTCCTTTGCGCTCCTGCGCAACGCTGTCCTGGCGGGGGCTTCCACGCGCGATCTGGTGGGCAGTTGCCCAGCTTCGCTGCCCAACGCCAATTGGCGTTGTGTCCCCTTGCTCGATCCGGGCCGCTTCGCGCTCATCGGCCCGACCGCCAACCTCGCCGGGGCCGATCTTGAAGAAGCCGATCTCCAAGGGGCAAACCTCCAAGGGGCAAACCTCCAAGGGGCAAACCTTCAAGGGGCTGTGACATACGACCTGTTGGGCTGCCCTGAGTCCTTACCTGATGACACCTGGAGATGTGTCTTGCAGCCCGCCAATGCCCGCTTCGCACTTCTCGGGCCGGGCGCCAACCTCTCCGATGCAGATCTCTCCGGGGCAATCCTCACTGGGGCAATCCTCTCCGATACAGACCTCTTCAGAGCAAACCTCTCTCAGGCAAACCTCTCTCAGGCAAACCTCTCTCAGGCAAACCTCTCTCAGGCAAACCTCTCTCAGGCAAACCTCCAAGGGGCAGACCTCTCCAGAGCAATCCTCTCCGGGGCAGACATCTCAGGAGCAATCCTCTCCGGGTCCATCCTCTCCAATGTCGACCTCTCCAATTTCAACCTCTCCAATTTCAACCTCTCCAATGTCGACTTCGACGGGGCAAACCTCCAAGGGACAAACCTCCAAGGGGCAAACCTTCAAGGGGCTGTGACGCATGGCCTGTTGGACTGCCCTGAGTCCTTGCCTGATGACACTTGGAGATGTGTCTCGCAGCCCGCCAATGGCCTCTTCGCACTTCTCGGGCCAGGCGCCAACCTCTCCGATGCAGACCTCTCCAATGCAAACACCTTAAATCCAAACCTCGAAGGGGCAAACCTCTCTCGGGCAAACCTCTCTCAGGCAAACCTCCAAGGGGCAAACCTCACCGGGGCCACCCTCTCTCAGGCAGACCTCCGACAGGCAAACCTCTCTCGGGCAGGCCTCTTTCAGGCAAACCTCTCTCAGACAAACCTCCGAGGGGCCACCCTCTCCTATGCGAACCTCTCTCAGGCAAACCTCTCCAATGCAAACCTCTTTCAGGCAAACCTCCGACAGGCAAACCTCTCTCAGGCAAACCTCCAAGGGGCCACCCTCGTAGAAACCGTCCTCAACGGGGCCATCTTCTCTCCTGAGACGATCTGTCCTGATGGACGGACTGCGGGCGAGTTTCCTCGGTGTGGGTTCTGAGGAGGGCGCGCTGCGGCCAGTCTGGCGCTGGGTGGTCGCCTGGATCGTGGCCCGATCCTGATGCGATCCGGGAGGTTGTCGGGGGGCTTGATGCAAGTTCAAGGCCCCGTTGCAACCTGGGGGTTGATCGCGTAGGCTCGCGGGGTGGTCAAGGGGCGAGGGATCGCCTGCACAATCGGACACGGATCAAGGCTCGAGATGGCGAGGCTGACTTACAAGGACGCGGCGGGGGTTTCGAGGAACGTGCCGCTGCGGGGCGTGATGACGATCGGGCGTCACCCGGACCAGGACATCCAGATCCTGGATCGGGTGGTGAGCAAGGCGCATTGCGCCATCGAGCCGTTGCGGGGTCGCTATTCGCTGCGGGACGTGGGCAGCCGCAATGGGACCTACCTCAACAGCATCCGGCTGGCGACGGCGCCGCACGAGCTTCGGGACGGGGACGAGATCGCCATCGGATCGACGAGACTGCGCTTCATCGAGGAGCAGGAAGACAACCTGATGACGCGGGTGACCTTCTACGAGAACGCGACGGACACGTCGATCCGTTCGAAGGTCTCGGGGGAGTACGACAGCGCCTTTTTGCCGGAGAAGGACATCAAGGACGGGGACGCGCTGCGGCGGGATTACGAGAAGCTGCGCATCGCGATGGAGCTGCAGGAGTCGATAGGGCTGGAGTTCGATCAGGAGCGGCTGCTGTCGAAGATCCTGGGCAAGGCCTTCCAGATCTTCCCGGCGGATCGCGGCGTGATCCTGATGAGCGGGAAGGACGGGGAGCTCATCCCGAAGATCTACAAGGACAAGGACGGCCGGGACACGGAGAACATCAAGATCAGCCAGACGATCCTGGCCGAGGTGGTCAGCGACAAGACGGCGGTCTTGAGCCACGACGCGATGAGCGACAAGCGCTTCGAGGGGGCGCACTCGATCATCCTGGAGGGGATCCGGTCGACGGTCAGCGTGCCGCTGCTCTATGAGGATGAGCTGCTGGGGGTGATCCACCTCGACAGCAAGAACGCGCTGGGGATGTTCGCGGAGAAGGATCTTCAGATATTGACGGTGTTTGCGCGTCAGGCGTCGATCAACATCCAGCACAGCCGGCTCTTGTCTAGGATGGAGCAGGAGATTACGGCGCGGCAGAACCTGCAGCGGCTCTTGAGCCCGCAGCTGGTCGACGAGGTGGTCAGCGGCCGGGTGGAGATCAAGAAGGGAGGGGAGGAGCGGTCGGCGACGATGCTCTTTGCCGACATCCGCGGCTTTACGTCCTTTTCGGAGCGCACGCAGGCCAGGCAGATCGTGGGGCTGCTCAACAATTACTTCGAGGTGATGGTCGACGTGATCTTCGCGCACGGCGGGACGCTGGACAAGTTCGTGGGCGACGAGATCATGGCCCTGTGGGGGGCGCCGCTGGAGGTGGAGGAGGCGGAGCTCAAGGCGACGCAGTGCGCTCTGGCGATGCGCGAGGGGCTGGTGCAGTTCAACGAGCTCAGGCGGATGGAGTTCGAGATCGCGCAGGAGTCCGGGACGATCCCACGGAGCGTGGACTTCGAGCCGCTGCGGGTGGGTATCGGGATCAACACGGGCAAGGTGATCGCGGGCTACATCGGGTCGAGCAAGAGCTTGAGCTACACGGTCATGGGCGATCCGGTCAACACGGCCTCGAGGTTGTGCGGGGCGGCTGGGCCGGGCGAGATCGTCATCGGGCGGCCGACCTGGGAGGCGGTGCGCGGGAGGTTCAGGACGACCGAGGTGCCGCGGCTGAACCTCAAGGGCAAGAAGGATCTCGTGGAGGCCTGGCTGGTCGTCGGCGCCCTGTCGTCGGGAGAGTCGGACGAGGATCTGTACGCCCTCGATCCCATGAGCTCGACCGGTGAGATCCGGATCGAGCCGTCCGACGCGCTCCAGTCGCCGAGGCCGCGGCTGGACTCCGGGGGGCAAGCGAAGCTCTCGGCGCCGTCGTGGTCGGTGCGCGAGTCTGGGAAAAAGCCGGACGGGGACAGTTGAGGGGCGATGCGTCGGCGCTCGCGTCGCCTTGCGGTCTTGCCGAGGAGGCGCGTCGCGGGGCCATCGCTGGGGGGCGGCGTCAACTTGTGCCCCCGGCTTGACGATGTTATGACCGAAGGACCGGCTCTGTTGAGAGCCTCGGTGCTTGTCGCCCCTCCGCGGAGAACGCAGATCGACCATGGCCCAACCCGCCTTGCAGCGATACCAGGTTACTGAGCGCATCGACGCCGGTGGCATGGCGGAGGTCTTCAAGGGCAAGGTCACGAGCCTCAAGGGCTTCGAGAAGCAGGTGGCGATCAAGCGCATCCTGCCTTCGCTGACCAAGGATCCGCGCTTCGTGCGGATGTTCCTGGACGAGGCGAAGCTGTCGCTCTACCTCAACCACACGAACATCGTTCAGGTTTTTGACATCGGGCAGGCCGACGGGACCTACTTCATCGTGATGGAGTTCGTCGACGGCTCCAACCTCAAGAACGTGCTCAACGCGCTGGCGGTCAAGGGCAGGCGGCTGCCGGTCGAGATGAGCCTCTTCATCGCGATGGAGGTGTGCAAGGGGCTGGCGCACGCGCACGAGAAGCTGGGGCCGGAGGGCCAGCCTCTCCAGGTGGTGCACCGCGACATCTCGCCGCCGAACATCCTGGTGAGCCGGAACGGGGAGGTGAAGATCACGGACTTCGGGCTGGCCAAGGCGGTCATCCAGCTTGAGCACACCGATCCTGGGATCGTCAAGGGCAAGTTCGGCTACCTGAGCCCGGAGGCGGCCTGGGGGCAGCCCGTGGATCTGAGGACGGACATCTTCGCCGTCGGGATCCTCTTGTGGGAGATGCTGGCCGGCAAGCGCCTCTTTCTGGGCAAGACGGATCTGAAGACGCTGGAGATCGTGCGCGAGGCCGTCATCCCGCCGCTTGCGCCGCACAACCCGGAGGTGCACCCGGAGCTGGAGCGCATCCTGCACCGCGCGCTGGCCCAGGACAAGGAGCATCGGTACGCCTCGGCCCAGGCCTTCGGTCAGGAGCTGACGCGCTTCCTCTTCTCGCGCGGGCGCTCGGTGACGAGCTACGATCTGTCGGCGCTCATGGGCGAGATGCTCGACGATAAGGACGCCCCGAGCCCGGTCCAGGACAAGGAGGCCAGCAAGAACGTCGACGTCATCAACGTCTTGATCCAGAACGAGATTCAGAAGTTCATCTCGCTGGAGGAGATGGCCGACCTGAACGAGCTCAACCTCGTGGCGGCCAAGCCGCTGACGGTCGACGACCTGGAGGGTCCGTCGGCGACCTCCTTTCCGACCTTTGGCTTCGAGGACCCCCGGACGTGGTCGGACGACACGCTGGGGGAGGAGGAGGCGGCGCTGGAGCTGGATCTGACCCACTCGCCCTCGGTGAGCGACCAGCTCCAGGCGAACAACAGCGGCCGGGTGGCGCCCATCGAGCGCAGGCGTCCGCCGGTCGCGATCGTCGAGCCTGAGCCGGAGCCGGCCGAGGAGACCTCGAAGGCGGCCTGGCTGATCTTCATCGTCCTGCTCGTGCTTGTCATCGTCGGCCTTGTCGCCTTGATTGCTCTCTTTTTGACCACCTGAAGGCGTCGCCATGCAAAACCTCCTCGCGATGATCCTCGCCGGCGGCGTCGGCTCCCGGCTGATGCCGCTGACCCGGGATCGGGCCAAGCCCGCCGTCCCCTTCGGGGGCCGCTACCGGATCATCGACTTCGTGCTGTCGAACTTCGTCAACTCGGGCTTCGCCAAGATCAAGGTCTTGACGCAGTACAAGAGCGAGTCGCTCAACACGCACATCAGCCGGGGCTGGAGGCTGTCGTCGATCCTGGATCAGTACATCGAGGCCGTGCCGGCCCAGCAGCGCCTCGGCCCTCAGTGGTACAAGGGCTCGGCCGACGCGATCTACCAGAACATCAACATCATCGCGGACGAGAACCCGGATCTGGTGGCGGTCTTCGGGGGCGACAACATCTACAAGATGGACGTGCGCCAGATGGTGAACTTCCACGCGGCCAACGGCGCCCACCTGACCGTGGCGGCCATCCCGGTGCCGCTGCACGAGGCCTCGGACTTCGGCATCATCCAGATCGACGAGAACCAGCGGATGATCGGCTTCGAGGAGAAGCCGGCCAACCCTGCGCCGATGCCAGGGCGTCCGGGTTGGGCGCTGGCCAGCATGGGCAACTACCTCTTCGACACCGGCGTGCTGATCAAGGTGTTGACGGAGGACGCGGAGAACCCGATGTCGGTGCACGACTTCGGCAAGAGCATCATCGCCTCGATGATCGAGTCGCACCGGGTCTTCGTCTACGACTTTCACACCAACGTCATCCCGGACCAGCCGGAGCAGGAGCACGGCTACTGGCGCGACGTCGGATCTCTGGGATCTTATTGGCAGTCGAGCATGGATCTGGTCAGCGTCTCGCCGGTCTTCGATCTCTACAACCGCCGCTGGCCCATCCGCACGCACTACGATCACAACCCGCCGGCGAAGTTCGTCCACGACGACGTGGCCGGCAACCGCGTGGGGCTGGCCGTCAACTCCATCGTCTCGGACGGCTGCATCATCTCGGGCGGGAGGCTGGAGCGCTGCGTCCTCTTCCCGCGCTGCCGGGTCAACTCCTACGCCCACGTCACCGAGTCGATCCTCTTTGACGGCGTCCAGATCGGCCGACACGCCAAGGTGCGGCGCTGCATCATCGACAAGGATCTCGTCGTGCCCTCCGGCATGACGATCGGCTACAACCTCGAAGAGGACCGGGCCCGCTTCCACGTCTCCGAGGAGGGCATCGTCGTCATCCCCAAGGGCGCAGGGCTGGGCTGACCGGGCACGACGCCCTATGAAGAGAACCAGGGTCGCCTTCCTGTGGCACATGCACCAGCCGGACTACCGGCTGCCGGGCGAGCGGCGCAACCTGCTGCCCTGGGTCAGGCTGCACGCCACCCGCGCCTATTACGACATGCCCTGGCTGCTGGAGCGCCACCCTGGCGTCAAGGCCTGCGTCAACTTCTCCGGATCGCTCATCCGGCAGCTGCGGGCGGCCACCGAGGAGGGGATGCGCGACGTCTGGTGGGAGATCAGCGCCCGGCCCGTCGAGGCCCTGGAGCCCGACGAGCGCCACTTCCTGCTCGAGCACTTCTTCTCCGTCAACTGGGAGCGCCACGTGCGCCCGGTCAAGGGCTACGCGCGCCTCCTGGACAAGCGCGGCCCCGGCACCGACCCGATCCACCCCGAGCGCTTCTCCGAGCGCGAGCTGACCGACCTGCAGGTCTACTTCAACCTGGCCTGGATGGGCTTCGCCGCGCGGCGAGACTTCCCGCTCGTCGAGGAGCTGGTGGGCCGCGGCGGCGGCTACGCCTTCGAGGATCTGCAGGCGATCCACGCCTTGCAGCTGGAGATCATGGGCCGGGTGTTGCCCATGTACCAGGCGCTGAGCGATCGGGGCCAGATCGAGCTGACCACCACGCCGATGAACCACCCGATCATCCCGCTCTTGATCGACAGCGACGTGGCGCGCCGCGCCACGCCCGACCGCCCCATGCCCCGGCGCTTCGCCTGGCCCCAGGACGCCCGCTGGCACATCGAGGCGGGCGCGCGGCAGCTTGAGGCGACCTTCGGCCGCCCCCCGGCCGGCATGTGGCCCTCGGAGGGCAGCGTCAGCCCCGAGGCCGCCGAGCTCTTCAAGGCCGCCGGCGTGCGCTGGATCGCCAGCGATGAGGACGTCCTGATGGCCTCCCACCCTCGGCCCTACGAGCGCGAGGACGCCCTCTACCGCCCCTACGCGCTGGAGACGGCCCACGGGCCGCTCACGATGCTCTTTCGCGACCACATCCTGTCGGACCTGATCGGCTTCACCTACGCGTCGAGCCCGGCCGAGGCCGCCGCCGACGACCTCATGCGGCGCCTGCGCGAGGGCAGCAAGGCGGCGGCGTCGACGGGCGTGCCCCTGGTGACGATCGCGCTCGACGGCGAGAACCCGTGGGAGAGCTACCCGGGCGACGGCGAGCCCTTCCTGAGCGCCCTCTACAAGCGCCTTGAGCTGGCCGAGGACATCGAGACCGTCCGGCCCGTCGACGCCATCGAGGCCACCTCGCCGAGCCCCCTTCACCACCTGCACAGCGGGAGCTGGATCCGGGCCAACTACCAGATCTGGATCGGCGCCGAGGAGACCAACGCGGCCTGGAACCTGCTCGGCCGCACGCGCTCCTGGCTCGACGCGCAGAAGCGGCACCTCGGGCTGGGCGACGACGATCCGAGGGTGATCGCGGCGATGGAGGCCGTCTACGCGGCCGAGGGCAGCGACTGGTTCTGGTGGTACGGGGACGACTTCTCCAGCGCCCAGGACAAGGCCTTCGACAGCCTCTTTCGATCCTCGCTGCGGGCCGTCTACGCGGCCTTCGGGGAGACGCCGCCGGGCTCGCTCTACCGGGCGATCTCGTCGAGCCAGTCGCCGGTCGAGATCAAGGCGCCGCAGGCCTTGATCCGCCCGCAGGTCGACGGCCGGGTGGCCAACTACTTTGAGTGGGCCGGCGCGGGGCGCTACGAGCCGCACGGGGGCGCGGGGTCGATGTACCGGGCGCGGCGCTACATCAAGGTGATCTACTTCGGCTTTGATCTCGAGCGCCTCTACGTGCGCTTTGACCCGGACGTGGACTTCCTGACGGAGGGCGGCAAGGACCTCGACGTGCGGGTGCTGATCCACGAGGGCGGCCTGGGGGGCGCGGCGCGCTTCGCGGCGCACATCCCGCTGTCCAGGCCGCTGCCCTGGATCTTCGAGCGGCTGGGCGAGCCGGCCTCGGGTGATCCGCCCTCGTCAAGCGGGGCCGAGCGGCTGGAGGTGTCGACGCCGGGCAGCGCGGCCTTCGAGCGCCTCTTTGAGTGGTCGGTGCCCTTTGACTGGCTGGAGCTGGGGGGGGGGCAGGTCTGTCGCTTCTCGATCGCGCTGGTGCGCCGGGGGATCGAGGTGGACCGGCACCCGCCGCACTCGGAGATCGCCTTCGTCGTCCCCGACGAGGGCTTCGAGAAGCGGCACTGGATGGTCTGAGGGGCGCGCCCGATTTGCGCCGCGGCGATCTTCGCGCTGGTTGGGGTGGAGAGCGCGCCGGGCGGCTCAACGCGGCGGGGGATGGCGGATCAGTAGGCGCCGACCTTGACGGAGTGCTTCTTGCCGGAGGCGGGCGAGGAGCCGAGCCAGGAGCGCTTGTAGGCGGCGTTCTTGACGCCGAACTTGCGGCCGAGCAGGGCGATGATGGCGCCCTTGCCGCTGGGATTGGGCATGACCTCCATGACGTACTCGACGTTGGTGCCTTGCTCGCGCAGGGTGAAGGCCCAGTGGTTCTGCTGGGTCAAGAAGATGTAGCCGATGATGTTGACGGTGGGCGACAGGGGCTTGGAGGTCTTGTAGCGGTTCTGGAGATCGGCGACGAGGGCCTCGTAGTCTCTGGGGACGTAGTGGTCGATGTAGTTCTGATCGTAGTCGTTGAAGCGGGTGCGGATCTCGGAGATTTCGAATTCGAGGTTGAGGGGCGACTCCTCCATGGTGCCGTCGAAGATGAAGGGGTTGTTGTACTTGCCGCCGTTGGCGGCGGTCGCGGTCGAGGCCACGGACGTGGCGCCCGCGATGAGGATCCCGATACAAACAAGCCACTTGAAGTCGTACTTCATGGATCTCCTCCTGGAGGGTCTGGGCTGCGGGTGTGACCGGCGCGCGCCCGATCTGGATCGGGGTGTGGTCGGCGTTTCACACGCGTGAGCGACGAGAGACACTGTTCGAGGCCGCGCCGGGCTCTCCTTGGGGGGTCGGCGGGCGGGGCGGCGTGGTCAGGATCGGCCTGGCGAGGGGCGGTGTCAACGGTCGTGTCGACGTTGAGGGGAGCCCCGTGAGGGTGAAACGCCGCTGGGGGGTGGTTTTTTCCCGACGGCGGGCACTCTGGCACGAAGCTTTCAATGGAGAGTGGGCAGGTGTTCCTCGGGGCCGGCGACGTTCGTCGCTCGTGTCGCGGCTTTGCTGTCGCGATGACCAGTGTGCGCTGGTGCCACGGTGCGACGAAGAGATTTTGAGCCTTGCGCTCAAATGCCCATGTCCTCCTGCGGTCGGGCGCGCTCGCGATGCGAGTCGTGTGCGCGCCCTTGTAACAAAGAAGATCGACGGCTCCGAGGAGAACACCTTCATTGGAAGTTTCGGTCTGGCAGGCGCGGTTGACAATGGTTGTTGTGACCGGGCGGCGGCCGTGGCGCGAGGGGTCGGCTCGACAAGGTTCGTGTGAGGTTCTAGCTTTGTGGTTGAGCGTCAATGGGGCTCTGGCCTCCAGGGAGTATAGAAGATGAAGACGAGGGCCTGGGTGTTGAGCGCGGTGATCGCGGTGGGGGTGATGGCGTCGGCGGCGGGATCGGCGGAGGCCGGGGAGGGCAAGATCGTCGTCAAGGGGTTTGAGGCCGACGAGCGGACGCTGGCGCTGCAGCTCAACGCCAGCAACATGAGCGTGTCGGACGACGGCCTGGACGCGGAGGGCTCGGCGCACCTGGGGGGCTTCAACCTGGCGGTGCGCTGGGACACGCTGCGCTGGGGCGGGATCGAGCTGGCGGTCGGCGGCTACTCGAGGTTGGACGAGACGGGGCTGGTGGACGAGTCTCGGGGGATGACCTCGCTGTCGTGGCTGTGGTACTTCGCCCGCCACCACCGGCACCGCTTCTACGGCTTGATCGGCGTGGCGGGGCTGAGCACGGAGCTTCGGATCGGCAACTCGTCCTACAATTACAGCGAGGGCGGGGGGTTGATCGGGCTGGGCTCGGAGTGGCTGTTCAGGGATCGCTGGATGGTCACGGTCGACGCGCGGCTGCTCTCGCTCAACTCCAGCCGCCACGAGAAGGAGGGCCGCCTCCAGGCCAACGAGCCTGAGCCTCCCGGCGACCTCGACCGCACGCCCTTCCCGGCCGAGTGGTATACGCCTCCGGAGGAGCGCGTGGCGGTGATGTTCAACATGGGCATCGGCTACCGCTGGTAGCGCGCTGAAGGGGGGCTCAAGAAACGTCTTGACACCCTTCCTGCTCCCGCCTATACCCTTCTGACCTGTCGCCCAGCGGGCGGCGGCAAAGCGAAAGTGGCGGACTTGGTAGACGCGCTGGATTCAGGTTCCAGTGGCCGCAAGGCTGTGGGGGTTCGACTCCCCCCTTTCGCATCCCGATGAACACGAGATCGACGCCTCCCGGTGTCCAGTGCCCGCAAGGGCGCGTGCCCCATCTTCGTGCCCCATGTGCCCCTTATCTGCCCCAGATCTGATCCGCCGCATCCCGAATCATCTCAGGCCGTAGACCCAGGTAGTGCGTCGACATCGAGTCGTCGGCGTGCCCCATGATCGCCTGGGCGACGAGGCGATCCATGACCTGGATGGCCAGCGTGGCGTACGAATGGCTCGGCGATCTTGCGCCAGGTTTTAATGGCTGTATGTTTTCTCCGGTAGATTTCCAACGGTGACCGCATGAGCCTCGCGACAAACCCAGACCTCGAACCCGGCCGCGCCTATCGCACTCGGGAGCTCCGACGTTGGAGCGCCAACCCGACCCGGCTGGCGCGGCGCCTCGTCAACGAAGGCAAGCTGCGCGAGGCAGCCCATGGACTCTTCTACGCCCCCATCAAGAGTCGCTTCGGGCAGGCGCCAGCGAGCGACGCGGAGTTCCTGCGCGCCTTCCTGAACGACGGCCCCTTCGTGATCACGGGACCGCCGCGCTGGAATGCGCTCGGCCTCGGATCGACGGCGATGTTCGCTGAGACGCTGGCCTACAACACTCGGCGCACAGGCGACTTCACCTTCGACGGGCGGCGCTTTCTGCTTCGGCGGGTCCTCTTCCCCGAAAGCCCGTCGCCGGAGTGGTTCGTCGTCGATCTGCTCCAGCACCACGAGATGGCCGGCATCTCCCTGGGGGACATGGAAGGCCGCCTGACCGCGACGCTGCGCCAAGGGCGCTGGGATGCCGCTCGCCTGCGCGACATGGCAGACAAGTACGGCACGAAGGCAACCCTGGCGCTGATCGAGCGCTGCGTGGACGAGGCGGGGATCGTCGCATGAGCTTCATCCACGACGACGTCGAGTTTAAGCAGCTTCTTGGCATCGTCGCGCGCCAGACGGGGATCGCGGCTGCGCTCATCGAGAAGGACTACTGGGTGACCCACACCCTGTGGTCCTTGCACGAGACCGGGCTCGACATCTGGTTCAAGGGAGGCACCTCGCTGTCAAAGGGCTTCGGCCTCATCCAGCGCTTCTCCGAGGATCTCGACCTGATGATACAGCATGGCTCGGCACAAGGGCTGCCGGAGGTCACCCACTGGACCAGCGCCAACAAAGGATCGCTCAGGAATCGCCAGTCCTTCTACGACGCTCTGACCGCCGCCCTCGTCGTGGCCGGCGTCCAGGTGGAGCGCGACGAGACGCGGATCGACAAACAGGCCAGGGGTGCTGACTACCTCGGCCACTATCCCGGCACGCTGCTCGACCAACTCTCCCCGGCGATGAGCCCCTTTGTCCGGCTTGAGGTTGGCCGCGCCCGCGTGGTCCCCTTTGTCGAGCGGTCGCTCAGCTCCTTTGTCCACACGCATCTCGTGGAACAGGGCTTGCTGGCCGACTATATCGACAACCGGCCCGCCTCAGTTCGATGTGTCCATCCCGTCGTGACGCTCCTGGAGAAGCTCGACGCGATGTCTCGACGCTACAAGCGCGCCGCCATCGAGGCCGATTCCTTCGTTCGCCATTACGAGGACGCCGCCCAGATCATCCGCGCCTTCGATGCCCTCCCCCACCTCGACATGACCCTCGCCGAGCTTGCCCAGGACATGCTCGCTCAGAAAGACATCGCCGCCATGCCAACGCCGGCCGAGCCCGCACTCCACCTCGCCGACGCCGACAAGCGGGCAAGGCTTGAGCGCGCCTACGAGAAGATCGCGCCGATGTTCTGGGGTCCGAGGATTCCGCTCGATGAAGCTTGTGAGGTCGTGCGCAACTGGCTGGAGAGATTTCCGTAGAAGCCCATCCGTCACGCCTCGTACCGCCCCTCCCGTGGCCCAGAGCGCCGCTGCCCCACCAGGAGACCGCGCCGCCTGACAAGGCCCGCCGCGGTGACCCACACAACGAGTCCGACAAGTGCCACGGAGGGCCAGGGCTGAAGGGGCTGCGATCCTTCGCTGGCGAGCGCTTGTTGATGGCGCGCGCCGGGCCTTATAGTATCTGCTCGCCTGTGGAGGGCTCGGCGAAGCACAAGATGCCTTCGCCAACAAGCCAGGGCCCAGGCAGCAGACCCAGGGACAACGATCGGGCGGCTCCGTTTGCCGGTTGCCCGGAGGCCTTCGAATGACGGACGACGCCCCCAACGACCTGACTCTGGCCACCATCGCCTTCACCGACGGCGCGTCGAGCGGCAACCCCGGCCCCGGCGGCTGGGCCGCGGCCATCCGCGCCCCGGATGGCCGCGTTCAAGAACTCGGCGGCTTCGAGGCCGACACCACCCACAACCGCCTGGAGCTGACAGGCACCATCGAGGCCCTGGCCCACCTCGCCAGGACCGAAGGCCAGGTCGCCGTCTTCACCGACTCGACCTACGTCATCCGAGGGATCACCCAGTGGATCTGGGGCTGGCGCAAGAACAAGTGGAAGAAGGCCGACGGCTCCGAGGTCACCAACCAGGACCTCTGGCAGCGGCTCTTCTCCCTGACCTACACCCGCAAGCCCGCCGTCATCTGGCGCTACGTCCCCGGCCACGCCGGCGTCCCCGGCAACGAGCGCTGCGACAGGATCGCCGTCGGCTTCTCCAAGGGCCAGCGCGTGCGCCTCTTCAGAGGCCATGAGGCCGACTACGACGTCGACCTGACCGTACTGCCCCCCGAAGCACCCCTGCCCGAGATGCGCGAGCGCGCCGCCGCTGCGCCCAAGGCCCACTCCTACCTCAGCGAGCTCGGCGGCGACGTCGTCCGCCACGACACCTGGGCCAGCTGCGAGGCCCGCGTCAAGGGGCGCTCCGGCGCCCGCTTCAAGAAAGCCGCCTCCGCCACCGAAGAGCTGGAGATCCTCAAGATCTGGGGCCTGCCCGCCAGCAAGCTGCCCTCGTGACAGCCCGGCGACAGACTCAACGCTAATAGCGCGCCTGAACCCTCGCGGCCTGGACCCGCGCAGGCGCCGAACCCGAGCAGGCGCTGAACTCAAGCAGGCGCTGAACCCGAGCAGGCGCTGAACTCAAGCAGGTGCCGAACCCTCGCGGGCTGAACTCAAGCAGTGCCGAACCCGAGCAGGCGCTGAACTGAAGCAGGCGCCGAACCCTCGTAAACCGTTACAACATCAAGGGAAATCGTCACACCCGCCGACGCCCTTGCGCCACCCCTCCGAACTCCAGGGAGCCCCCCATGCCAGGAAGACGACCGATCTCTGAGGCGACCCTCGTCGAGAGAGGCTACGGGCGCGCCGACTTCGCGCGGCGCCGCGCGATCCTCCAACAGACCCTGGACGCCTTCGAGCACGCCACGCCCCCCCGCCGATTCCACCAGCTCGCCGCCGACAACCTCGCCCGGTGGCGCGCCGCGTCCACGGCGCCGCCGCCCCACCGCGAGGTCGCCGTCCTGAAAGGCGACTGGGGTGTGGTGACCGGCGCGCTGACGCGGGAACACGGGGTGTGCTTTGCGGCGCTGAACATGGCCAACGCCTTCCTCCCAGGCGGCGCCTACATCGAAGGGACCGCCGCCCAGGAAGAGAACATGTTCCGCCGCACCGACTGCCACTTCCAGATCACCGATGAGGAGATGGACCCGGCGACGGATCGCTACCGACCCGAGACCACTCGCCTCCTCTCGGCCTCGGGCGGCCGCGTCCTCCTGGACACCGCACAACCTCGGGTCTGCATCCGGGGCCCTGAGGACGCCGCCCGCGACGATCTCGGCTACGCCTGGCTCCCGGACGACGCGGTCTTCCCCTTCTTCGAACTGCGCGCCGCCGCTCAGGATCTCAAGGCAGGCCAGCGGCTCGACGAGGCCGACGCCCGAGCCCGCATCGCCGCGCAGCTCGACACCCTGCGCGGCGCCGGCGTCCGCCACGCCGTCCTGAGCGCCTTCGGCTGCGGCGCGTTCAGGAACCCCGCCGAGGTCGTCGCGCGCCTCTACCGCGAGGAGATCGCCCGCCGTCGCGATGACTTCGCCCTGATCGCCTTCGCCATCTTCCACCCAGGCTACGGCCCCGACAACTTCACGCCCTTCGCCGAGGCCTTCGACGGGTTCTGACCCCCGCTCCAGTCCAACGCCGGATCAGGAGCCCTCCTGGGTTGTCCTGATACGGAACCACGCTCAAGCCACTTCCATGTTGGGCCACCAGGATGCCCAAGATGAAAGTGCTTCAAACGTGATTTCGTATCAGATCTCGACCACCACCGGCTCGGCAGACCTCAATGCGGCGGCAGACAGCCGCTCAGATCGGCCGACCAGGTGGGTCCGGCCCGTCCTCAACCTCACGCCGCGATCCCACGTCTTCATCTCGCCCCGAGGCGCCCCCGACCGGTCCAGCCTGGCTTCATCCTCACCGCCGCGATCCCGCATCCTCACCGCCGCGATCCCGCATCTTCACCTCGCCCCGAGGCGCCACCCACGACGGCTCTGGCCGAGCCTCCGCGGCGAGCCTCGACCGGGCACTCGCGCCGAGGGATTACAGGCGACCTGGGGTGGGGAGCTCCGCCGGCTCAAAGGGCAGCCCGATCTCTTCGAGGACGCCGCGATCGATCTCGATCACGTCGCCCCCGGCGTCCTCCGGGTCCGCAGGCCGCGACGGGGTCGCGGCGCAGATCCCGTCCCGGCAGAAGGCGCCGCGGCGACACTGAAGGTCGGTCTGGCAGCGGACTTCCCGCAGCGGGAGGTGTCGGTCCTCGGCGCAGGCGCCCAGGGCGAGGGCGAAGAGCGCCGCGGCGAGGCAAACCTGAGCGCAAGGGCGCGGGAGGCGGCGGGGGATACTGGACATCTCAACCTCGTTGTTCTCGGGCCTGGACCTCGGGAGGGTGGTCCATCGACGCAGCCGCTCGGCGTGATGATACACCGATGCGGCTCTCCCGCACCCGATCGCGCTGTCGACCGCCCGTCCTTCGCCTTATCGCCCTGGGCGCCCCTCCGGGCACGAGGAGCACGCCCCATTCGACCCTGGCAGGTTTGCTCAGTGAAGCCTGAAGTCCTGCCGCGCTCGCCGATCGCCCCACGCTCCTCGCACCGCCCCCGTTGGGGACGGGCTCGTCGGGTGGGGCTTGGAGGCGCGGGGGGGCTGCGCCCGTTGGGCGCAGGCCTGCGGGCGGACGACAGCGGTTCGAGGGGCCGGCTCAGCGCGTCGAAGTGGGCCTTTGGATTGTGGTTTTCACGGCCCCTGGTGTCGAGCTGGGTCGTGCGCTGGCCTGCGACCGACAGGGCGCAGCCCACCCTGAGCTTGTAGCCCCACCCGACGAGCCCGTCCCCAACGGGGGCGGTGCGAGGAGCGTGGGGCGCTCGGCGGGCGGGGGATGCCGTGGCGTCGCGGGCCTTGGAACCTTCACTGAGCAAACCTGTTCGACCCTGGTCAAGGCGCGCTGGACCTTGCAGGACGCGAGGCATCGGGGCAGAATCTCCATAGGCTGGATCGCAGGCTGAAGACCGAGGAGCTTGAGCGGATGATCAACTGTCGAAAGTGTGGCCGCCCCAACGAGGATCACTACCGCTTCTGCCTCGGCTGCGGCGCGCGCCTGGATCAGCAGAAGCCCGCCACGACCCGGCTTGACCCGGCGGCCGAGGAGCAGACCCGGTCGGTGAGCCTCTCGTCGCTGTCCCGGCCGCCCTCCAACCCCGCGACCCCCAAGCCCCCCGAGGCCAGCTCGGCCCCCGCCGGGGCCGAGATCAGCTGCTGGCAGTGCGGGGCGGCGATCAAGAGCGGCAACGCCTTCTGTGGCAAGTGCGGCAGCAGCGCCGAGCCCCCCGCCGACCACAAGCCCGCCCCCAAGGCCGAGCTGGTCCTGATCCGCGCCGACGGCTCCGAGGGCCACCGCATCCACCTCTACCCCGGCGAGCAGCTCATCGGCCGCAGCGACAGCCTCTTTCGCGACGATCCCTTCATCTCCCCCCGCCACGCCCGCTTCGTCGTCAGCGCCAGCGGCCAGCTCACCGTCCACGACCTCGACAGCCTCAACGGCGTCTTCATCCGCCTGCGCGAGCCCGCCGCCCTGAGCCACGGCGATCAGCTCCGCGTCGGCCTTGAGCTGATGGAGTTCCAGACCCCGGATCGCCTCCCCACCCTCGACGCGAGCCGGGACCAGACCCTTCCCCTCGGCTCGCCCAACGTCCCGTGCTGGGGTCGCCTGTCCAGGGTCGTCTCGCCGACGGCCTGCTCCCACGCCTTCCTGCTGACCCGCGACGAGGTCAAGATCGGGCGGGATCGAGGCGACATCGTCTTCAACAACGACGCCTTCGTCTCCGGCACCCACGCTCGCCTCTACAACAAGGGCGGCCCCCACGTCGAAGACCTCAACTCCTCCAACGGCACCTACATCCGCCTGCAGGCGCCTCGCGCGCTCGATCACGGCGACATGCTGCTGGTCGGCCAGCAGATCATCCTCGTCGTCATCCCGGCCTGAGCCTGCCCTCCCCCTGGCCTCCTCGGCCTCTGGACCTTGCCCGCCGCCACAAGCATCGCCAGCGACGCGGTCGCCGAGGTTACGAAGGCTCCCGCCGCCGGGCATCGCCCGCCGCCTCAAGCGATCGCCGCCCCTGGCCGATGGACAGGTGCCAGGGCGCTCAGCCTGGAGCCACCCGGACCTCACCTGGAGTCGACCATGCTCACCCCGAACACACAGGAAGCCCCCGCCATCAAGTCCCGAGAGCGTCGCGGAGAGGATCGCGTCGACGTCCAGCTCAACATCACCATTGAGTCCGAGTCGAACTTCTTCATGGGTTTTTCGCAGAACATCTCCGAGGGCGGCCTCTTCATCGCCACCCACGACCACAAGGACGTCGGCGACAAGCTGACGATCAGCTTCGGGCTGCCCGACGGCCAGAGCGTCATCGAGGCGAGGTGCGAGGTGTGCTGGGTGCGCGAGTTCAACCCGACCATGCCCTTCATGACACCCGGCATGGGCGTCCGCTTTCTGGATCTGAGCCCCTGGGATCACGAGCGGGTGCAGGACTTCTGCGCCGAGCTGCGCGAGGCCATGTTCATCGACATGGACATGGACTGAGGAGGTGCCGCGGGATCAGGAGGGCGCGGGCAGCAGCCCTTTGGCCTCGAAGAAGGCCAGCAGGGCCTCGTTGAGGCGCTCGGGCATCTCCAGCGGGGCGGTGTGGCCGCCCTCCTCCAGGACCACGAGGCTGGCGTCGGGCAGGCGCCCGGCCATCTGCTCGGACAGCCGCATGGGGGTGAAGTTGTCAAAGCGGCCGGCGACGACGAGGGTCGGGAAGTCGAGAGACTCCAGGTAGGCGTCGGCGCTGTGGTGGGCGGCGAAGCGCAACATCCGCAGGAAGGTCGTCACCTTGATGCGGCCCATGTGCTTGAGGTAGGGCAGGAAGTCGACGCGCTTGATCAGCTCGGCGTTGACCTCGGTGCGCGAGGCCATCATCCAGCTCAGCCTGGAGGAGAAGGTGCGGCTCCAGATGGCGCCGATGGGCTCATGGAAGCGCTCGACGGCGCTCAGGAGGGGATCGAGGAGGTTCTTGAAGGCGCTCGGGCCGGCGTCGGCGTTGTCGGCCTGCTGGAAGGTGTCCAGCGGGTTGCCGAAGCTGCCGCAGATGGGGACCAGGGCGCGGACGTGCTCCGGGTGTCGGTGGGCGTACTCGAAGATGACCTGACAGCCCATGCTGTGGCCGATGAGGATGGCGGGCAGCTGGAGTCCGGCGCGCTCGGACAGGGTGTAGAGGACGCCGTGGAGGTCGGCGACGAGGTGCTCGATGGAGAGCGCCTGCGCGTCGGCGGGCTCCTCGGAGTTGCCGTGGCCCCTGTAGTGCCAGCGCACGAAGGTGAAGTCCTCGTCGAAGGCGTCCATGAGGTAGGGCCAGACGTAGCCGTCGCAGCCGATGCCGTCGCACAGGACGATGGTCGGCCCGTCGCCCTGGAGCCGGTACCAGATCCGGGTGCCGTCGTCGGCCTTGAAGTGGGACGTCCTGCTCATGGTCAGCCGCTCGCTATGCGTTCTTCTTGCTTCGCGAGCGCTTCTTGCGCGGGGTGGCGGCGGTGGCGGTGGTGACGACCGAGTCGTCCTCGGGCGAGTCGTCCTCGGGCGAGTCGTCCTCGGGCGAATCGCCCTCGGGGGTGTCGCCTGCGTCGCCGGAGTCCGGGGCGAGGTCGTCCAGCTCGTCGCCCTCATCCTCGATCGCGGGCGCGGCGGGCTCGGGGGTCCTGGCGGGGGCGTCGATCCTGACGGGCTCGGGGGCCTTGACTGGCTCGGCGGCCACGGCGGGCTCGGGGGCCTTGACCGGCGTGCGCGGGGTGACCACGAGGGGCTTCTCGATCTTGATCGGGGTGGCCTCGGCGGGCCTCTCGATCCGGACGGGCGCGGGCCGCTCGATGGGGCGCAGCGGGGTGCGGTCGACGGCGGGCCGAGGGGGCGGCGTGCGGTCGACGGTGGGTCGAGGGGGTGTGCGATCGGCGACGGCGGGCGTGCGCTCGACGCTGGGGCGGGATGGCGAGCGAGAGGTGGCGGCTCGCGGGTCCTGCGACGGGGTCGGGGTGGCGCTGGGTTGCCCGCGATCGCTCTGCGCGATCGGGGGGTTGGCGAGGTCGACCTCGGCCATGTCGATGTGGCCCTTGAAGGCCGCGCCGTCGGCGATGATGACGCGCGGGGCGGTGATGTCGCCGATCATGCGGCCCTCGGCGGTCAGCTCGACGGCCTCGGAGGCGGCGATGTTGCCGATGACGACGCCGCTGACGACGGCGCTGCGGACGGCGACGTTGGCGCGCACGACGCCGCTGCGCTCGACAAAGAGCGACTGTGTCAGCCGGATGGCGCCTTCGACGGTGCCAAAGACGTTGAGGTCCTCGTCGCCCGAGAGGTCGCCGACAATCTTGGTGCTCTCTCCGACGATCGTGGCATTGTCAGCCATGACGTTGCACTCCAGGTCGCGCCGGTGAAGGGGGGAGACGCTGGCTCGCTCGGCGCAAGGGGGGCGCGGGGCTTCAGCCGGCGTCTTGAATCAGACGTCCATATCGATGTGGCCCTTGAAGGCCGCGCCGTCGGCGATGAGGATGCGGGGCGAGCGGATGTCGCCGACCATGCGGCAGTTGGCCTTGAGCTCGACGCGCTCGGTGGCGGTGATGTTGCCGGTCACGGCGCCGCTGATCTCGACGTTCTCAGTCTCGATGTCGGCCTCGACGACGCCGGACTCGTCGACGTAGAGGCTCTCCTTGAGGGCGATGCGGCCCTTGACGGTGCCCTGGATGATGAGGGCCTCGTTGCCCGTGATCTCGCCGTCAATGACGATCGTGCTGCCGATGATGGTGTTGGCCATGGGTGTCCTCGACGATTGGGTCGAACTGCTGATGAAAGATGGAGCGGTCGCGCCGGTCAGCGGGCCCGGGTGGCCTTGAGCCCTTCGGGCAGCGTGACCTCCATCTCGATGTTGCCCTTGAAGCGGGCGCCGTCCTCGATGATGACGCGCGGGGCGCGGATGTCGCCGATGACGACGGCGTCGGCCATGATGCTGACGAGCTCGACCGCCGTGATGTTGCCGTTGACCTGACCGCGCACGGTCAGCTCGACGGTCTCGATGTCGGCCACCACCGCGCCGGTCTGCTCGACGATCAGGTGGTTGTTCAGCGCGATCGTCCCCTCGACGCGCCCTTCGATGATGAGATCCTCGTCACCGGTCAGGCGGCCGTTGATGGTGATGCCCTGCCCGATGATGCAAGGTCCTTGGTTGCCCATGAGGTCTCCACGTCCACAAGCCACCTCGCCCGTGGCCCGCTCGGGGCGCTGTTTTGAGGCGAGGGAGGCGGTTCAGAGGGATGTGCGCGCCGTCGGGAGGTGCGCGCAGGCCCCGGAGGTCAGGGCCGTTGTCGGGCCATCGAGAGGGCGACGTACGGCCCGCGTGTATTAGCAGCCCTCACCGGGATCGTCAAGACATCGCCCGAGGCCTCAGCGCGCTGGGCAGGTTCGCTCAGCCAAGGCTCCAGGCCCTTCGACCGACTCCCCACGCTCGACGAGCGCCCCACGCTCCTCGCACCGCCCATTGGGCGGGCTCGTCGGGTGGGGCTTGGATGCGCGGGTGGGCTGCGCCCTGTCGGGCGCAGGCCGGCGGGTGGCCGACAGCGGCTTGCAGGGCTGACCCGGCGTGTCAACGGGAGCACTGGACAGGGATGGCTCCTTGCCTTGAGGTGCGCTGCCCTGGTGTCGACTTCGATCGTGCGCTGGCCTGCGACCGACAGGTCGCAGCCCCCCCTGCGCTTGAAGCCCCACCCGACGAGCCCGTCCCGAAGGGCGGTGCGAGGAGCGTGGGGCGTCGGGATCGTCAAGACATCGCCCGAGGCCTCAGCGCGCCGGGAGGACAAGGCGAGGCGCGGGCTTGCCCCCGGAGGCCCGATCCGTGGTATAGAGCGCGACGAGGTCGCTTCTTGCCGGGCGGCCGGCCTTGGAGTAGACTTGGGCGCCCCCCCGCCCCGAGGTTCAGGGGGATGGCGAGGAGATCAGCGCGATGACATCAAGGCCTTTGCAAAAACGCCTCCTTGGGGCGCTTGCGGTGTCGATGATCGTGGGGGCGGTCGGTTGCGGCCCCACCCAGTCCACGATCCGGATCAACGAGGCCGAGGTGGCCCTGGAGAAAGCCAGGCTCAACGAGGCGGTCGAGAAGGCGCCCTACGAGTTCTTCAGCGCCAAAGAGTTCCTGCACAAGGCCAAGGAGGAGTGGGGTTTCTCGGACTTCGAGGCCTCGCTCAACTACGCCGAGCTTTCCCGGGACTTCGCCGAGAAGGCCACGATCAAGGCCAAGGGCGGCGAGGTCAAGATCGGGGACGCGGACGGGGCCAAGAAGACCGTCCCCGGCGCCCCGCTCCAGAAAGACAAGGAAGCCGACATCCTCGAAGGTCTCGACTAGCTCCACCCGGACACGGTCCGGCCCCACGGCGCGCCGCCCGATCAGGCGCAATAGAGGAGCCATGCTCTCGCACACTCTGTCTCATCCCCTCGCCAGGATCGCGCTGATGACGCTCGTCGGCGCCGCGGCGCTGGCGGCCTCGGGCTGCACGGTCGGCTCGAAGCTGCGGGCCAAGAGCATCGAGATCGACGAGCTGACCCGCTCCATCCGGGAGCGCGCCTACCGCTGCTCGCCCAAGGAGCTGGCGATGGCCGAGTCTCACGCGACCTTCGGGCGCTACGAGCTCGACTCTGGCCACTTCATCCGCGCCGACGAGCACCTGGCCACGGCCTACGAGAGCGCCCAGATCGCCGACGTCAACAGCCGCGGCCCCGAGTGCCAGGGCGTCGCCGTGATCGTCGAGGCCGACACCGACGGCGACGGCATCCTCGACCGCTTCGACAAGTGCCCCAAGGAGCCCGAGGACTTCGACGGCTACGAGGACACCGACGGCTGCCCCGAGGATCAGGACACCGACGGCGACGGCATCGCCGACTCCAAGGACCTGTGCCCCACCGAGCCCGGGCTGGCCGCCAACCAGGGCTGCCCCCAGGTCATCGAGGACAAGGACGGCGACGGCATCCAGGACACCCAGGACCGCTGCCCCCTTGACCCCGAGGACATCGACGCCTTCCAGGACGAGGACGGCTGCCCCGACCTCGACAACGACAACGACGGCGTCCAGGACGCCGTCGACGGCTGCCCCGTCGAGCCCGAGGACAAGGACGCCTTCCAGGACGAGGACGGCTGCCCCGACTTCGACAACGACAACGACCAGATCCTCGACGTCAACGACCAGTGCCCCAGCGAGCCCGAAGACTACGACGGCGACAGCGACGAGGACGGCTGCCCCGACGAGTACAAGCTCGTCGTCGTCAAGGACGGCCGCATCGAGATCAAGCAGAAGATCTTCTTCGCCACCGGCAAGGACAAGATCCTGCCCAAGAGCTTCGACGTCCTCAACGAGGTCGGCCTCGTCATCACCAAGAGCCCCAACATCCGCGTCCGCATCGAAGGGCACACCGACAACGTCGGCCCCGCCGACCGCAACCAGCGCCTGAGCGACAGCCGCGCCAACTCCGTGCGGCGCTACCTCATCGCGCGCGGCGTCGACCCCAGCCGGCTCATCCCGGAGGGCTTCGGCGAGGACCGACCCATCGAAGACAACGGCACTCCCGAGGGGCGAGAGATCAACCGCCGCGTGGAGTTCCACATCATCAAGTGACAAGGCGCGCCCCGGAGCGCGACCCCCACGCCAGCCGCCAGCCCGGATCCTAGACCCCCCTCTTGCCGAACGACAAAAGAGAAGCGATGTTCCAGACCAACGCCCAACGGCGCCCGACGGCCCCTCAACTCGCCCTGACCCGGCGCCTGGTCGCCCTCCTGCTCGGGGCTGCCCTCCTGACCTTCCTGTCCACGGCCGCGCTGGCCGACCCTGGCGACGAGCAGCTCTCCGCCTCGCTCCGGCGCGCGATGGAGGCCTACGACATCCTCGCGCTCGACGACGCCGTCAAGGAGATCGAGGGCGCCATCGCCATGGCCGACCGCCTCGGCAACACCGCGAGCCCCAAGCGCCTGGAGCTCCACATCTTCCACGGCATCGTCCTGCACGCCCTGGGCGACTCGGCCGCGGCCTCGGCCGCCTTCCAGGCCGCCCTGAGCATCGACCGCGACGCGCAGATCTTCGAAGACTACGCCTCGCCCGACCTGACCGGGCTGCTCGAGGCCGAGCGCGCCAGGCTCCCCCGCGAGGTCATCGCCGATCCCATCGAGCCCGTCGTCACCGCCCGCAAGCTCAACCACACGCCGCCGAGCCGCGCGTCCGCCGGCGAGCCCCTCCTCTTCGAGGCCGAGGTCCCCGCCACCGTCCCCGTCTACCGGGTCCTGCTGCACCACCGGCGCTTCGGCGAGACGAGCTTCAAGGACACCGAGATGACCCCCAAGGGCGAGACGCGCTTCTTCTCCACCCTCGGCGGCGAGCACATCTGCAGCGCCCAGATCGACTACTACATCGAGGCCCTCGACCGCACCGGCAACATCCTGAGCACCGACGGCGACCGCAACTCCCCCCGCTCCGTCCCCGTCCTGGGCGCCAAGGGCCGCTGCGGCGAGATCATCGTCGACAACGGCGGTCAGGTCGAAGATCCCGCGCGCCAGTACGTCTTCTTCCAGCTCGGCGCCGGCGGCGGCGCTGGCCTCGTCACCGGCAACTCCACCCCGCTCATCAACAAGGACGCCAACGTCGACCCCGGCCTCTCCATCGCCCCCTTCCACCTGATGGCCGAGCTGGGCTTCATGATCACCGACACCTTCCACATCAGCGGCCTCTTCCGCGGCCAGCTCGTCTTCTTGACCGACGGCGTCGAGCTTGAGCCCATCTTCGGCGGCAAGCTGCGCTACTGGTTCGACAACGAGGGCGACTTCGTCATGTACGCCACCGTCGGCGGCGGCCACGGCTTCGTGCGCCACCTCATCCAGGTCCAGCAGAACACCCCCGCCGGCCCCATCGCCTTCACCGACACCATCCGCCACGGCCCCATCCACACCGGCGCCGGCTTCGGCTTCGGCTACCAGGCCAACCGAAACATCGCGCTGCTGGTCGACACCTACACCCTGGTCCTCTTCCCGGAGACCTCGGCCAACGTCGACCTCAACCTGACCCTGCGCGTGGCCTTCTGACCCCCCGGACCGACCATGACCCGCCAGCCACGCCCCAGACGCCGAGCGAGCACCCAGACGCCCCCCTGGCTCCCGGTCTGCCTCGCGCTCTGGCTCGGGCTCGCCCTCGTCGCCGCGATGCCCGACGCCGCGCTGGCCCAGAACACCTCCAAGATCGAGAAGTCCCTCGCCAGCGCCCAGCGCGATTACGACGCCCTGGAGCTTGAGCGCGCCGAGAAGGAGCTCGAGCGCGCCATCGTCCTGGCCGAGCGCCAGGGCCTGGCCGACGACCCCATCGCCGCTCGCCTCTACATCTTCCTCGGCGTCGTGCGCTTCGCCCTCATCGGCGAGGGCGAAGCCTCAGACGCCTTCCGCGAGGCGCTCACCATCGATCCGGACGCCGACATCCCCCTCGACTACCAGACCCCCACCCTGAGCGATCTGCTCCAGCGGGTTCGCGACCAGATGAACGGCGGCGCCCCCAGCGTCGTCCGCCCCGAGATCGAGCACACCCCCGTCGAGGCCGCCACCGCCGGCGAGCCCATCACCTTCGTCGCCCGCGTCCCGGCCCACCTGCCCCTCTACCGCGTCGCCCTCAACTACCGCCGCTTCGGCGAGCGCGAATACCAGGGCGCCGAGATGCTCCCCGAGGGCCGCACGGACTTCAGCGTCACCCTGCGCGGCGACGAGGTCTGCAGCTCCCAGATCGACTACTTCATCGAGGTCCTCGACCGCGCCGGCAACGCGCTCGTCGCCACAGGCAGCGCCAGATCGCCGCTGACCACCTTCGTCTTCGGCGGCCAGGGCGAGTGCGGAGACCCCATCCGGGGCGGCGGCGGAGGAGGCCGCGGCGGCGGCGGCGGAGGCGGCGGCGGCAGCGACGAAGACCGCCAGTTCCTCTACCTCCACCTCTTCGTGGGCACGGGCTTCGGCCTGGCCACCGGGACCCCGCTGGCCAACCCCGACATCGGCCTCAACCCTGGGCTGGCCCCCGCCCCGCTGCACCTGGTCGCCGAGGCGGGGCTCATCGTGACGCCCGCCATCCAGCTCGGCCTGATGACCCGAAACCAGCTCGTGCTGCTCCAGGGCGGGGTCGAGCTCGAGTCCATCATCGGCGGCAAGCTGCGCTGGTGGTTCGACCTCGACGATAACCTCTCCATGTTCACCGCCGTCGGCGGCGGCCACGGCTTCGTCAGACACACCGTCGACCTGAACCCCGAGCTGAACTTCATCGACACCGCACGCCACGGGAACCTTCACGCTGGCCTCGGCTTCGGCCTCGGTTACGCGATCAACGACAACCTCGCCCTGGCCCTCGACGTCTACACGATGGTCCTCTTCCCTATTATTTCCGCACACTTCGACGGCAGCGCCGGGTTCCGCGTCTCCTTCTAGTGCCCCATCAAGAAAGTTCTGACCGGTAGTGCCGTTGGAACTTGTCGCGGGCTTTCTCGACCGTGAAGCTCCAACGGATCTTGACGCGCTGCTCGTTACGAGCCTTGTTCCATGGCTCGACCCTGGCGCTGACGGC
>SXGT01701314.1_pt1 | contig 25694 bp, 27 predicted proteins | sample 3176221 | NCBI WGS metagenome assembly SXGT01 (sample SAMN11356862, study PRJNA531348) | freshwater metagenome | isolation source: freshwater sample F1-120 | place: China: Fuxian Lake, Yuxi | collected 2017-12-25
ATCGGGAACGACAACGACGACACGGTCTCCGAAACTGCGAACATCATGCCAACCACCCTCGCCACACGAACCATGCGAGCAACGCAACGGCTCCGAGCGAGACGATGACGGCATAGGCGCGCACGAAGCCCGACTGGGAGCGTCGGACCTGTCCACCGAGTCCGCGAGCAACCACGCCGACGCCGTTCACCGCGCCGTCAACTACTCGCGCGTCGAATCGGGCGACACCGCGAAACATTGCGGCACCCGGACCACCAACAAGTCGCGCGATGGTGGCGTCGTAACGCCAAGCGTCCGCGAGGATCTTGGGTTCGAGTGACGGCAGACGCCGCCTTGCGTAGACCGTGATCGACAGTGCGATTCCCGTGAACGCCACCACGATTGCCACCAACAGCAACAGGTACTTGTTGTCGTAGGCCCAGGTGCCCTTGATGCTTCGTTCGGCTTCTTCCACGACGGGTTCGAGCCAGTGCTCCAGGAAATGCAGCTTCTTGCTGAACGGCAATTGCATCGCACCACCCACCACCGACAACAGCGCCAACACCACGAGCGGAATCAGCATGACCTTGGGACTCTCGTGCGGACGAAACTCTCCGTGTGCGCCGTGCTCCGCTGCGGCGTCGTTCCAGCGTGCTTCACCGAAGAACACCAGGATGACCTGACGTGTCATGTAGTACGCCGTGAGGAGTGCGGTCACCATTCCGACGGCGTACAGAAAACGATTGTCTGCATACACGTAGAGAAGGATCTCGTCCTTCGACCAGAACCCCGCGAACGGCGGGACCCCGGCGATCGCCAGCCATCCAACTATGAACGTCAATGCCGTCACGGGCATCGCCACTCGCAGGGCGCCCATCTTGCGCATGTCTTGTTCGTGATGCATGCCGTGGATAACCGAACCGGATCCAAGGAAGAGCAGCGCCTTGAAGAAGGCGTGGGTCACCATGTGGAAGATCGCCGCCACGTAGGCACCCGAGCCGATGGCAAGGAACATGAATCCGAGTTGTGACACCGTCGAATACGCGAGTACGCGCTTGATGTCGTGTTGGGCAACTGCAATCGATGCGGCGAACAATGCGGTGGCAGCGCCGACGATGGCGATGGTGTCGGGTACCCAACCGTACGATTCGGCGAGCACCGGACCGACTCGCGTCATGAGGAAGACTCCGGCGGTCACCATCGTGGCGGCATGGATGAGCGCCGAGACGGGGGTCGGTCCTTCCATGGCGTCGGGCAGCCAGAAGTACAGCGGAAGTTGGGCGCTCTTGCCGCAAGCGCCAACGAACAGCAGGATGGCAATCGCCGAGATGGCGGTCCGTGAAATCGTTCCCTCGTGTGCCGCCTCGTTGATCGCCTTGTACGACACCGAGCCCACGGCGGAAAAAGCGACGAACATCGCCGTCATGACCCCCCAGTCACCGATGCGGTTGGTGACGAATGCCTTCTTCCCGGCCACGGCGGCGCTGTTGCGGGTGTGCCAGAAGGAGATGAGGAAGTAGGAACACGCACCAACACCCTCCCACCCGAGGAAGGTGACGAGGAGATTCTCGCCGAGCACCAGCATGAGCATGGAGAACACGAACAGGTTGAGATACAGGAAGAACTTGGGGAACTTGGCGTCGCCGTGCATGTATCCGATTGCGTACAGATGAATGAGCGAACCAATGCCGGTGACGAAGAGGGCCATCGTGACGCTCAACGGGTCGACGAGGAATGCCAAATCGATCTGCAGCGCACCGACCGGAATCCACTGAAAGAGCGTCACCACGTGTGAGCGTTCCTCGGCCGGCGAGCCAAGGAGGTCGAAGTACGCCGCAACCGTGACGATGAATGACGTCGCAGTTGCGAGAGTAGCCAGCCAGCCGGCACGCGGTTCGCCGATGCGTGATCCGAACGCAATGAGCACGATTCCGCCGACGAGCGGCAACAACGGCACGAGCCAGATCAGATCGACCATCGGCTCAACCCTTCAACTCCACCAAATCGTCGGCGGTGAGCGACGAACGATTCCGCATGATTGCCACGATGATGCCGAGACCCACGACCACTTCGGCGGCGGCCACCACCAACACGAAGAAAACGATCGATTGGCCGTCGATGTCGGTCAATTCACGTGCCAGGGCCACGAACGACAGATTCACCGCGTTCAACATCAATTCGATGCACATGAACATGATCAACGGATTTCGTCGAACCATCACACCCACCGTGCCGATCACGAAGAGCAGTGCGGCGACCGCAAGGTACGACAAGGTGGTGGGTGCGGGCATCACGCGGCTCCTGCAACTCGTCGGCGCGCCAGCACCACGGTGCCCACGACGGCAACCACGAGCAATACCGAGGTGAGTTCGAATGCCACCACATAGTCACCGAATACCGAGCGTGCGAGTTGTTGGATGTTGGCGTCCCCACTCGCGCCATCCGTGGCGGTATCGAGACCCTCCGAACGGGTGGTGAGAACGTCTGCGCCACGCGCGACGGCAACGAGCAGCAGTCCGAGCAGTCCGAGCCCCGCAACCCCCGCCAACCACCTCTGCGCGACGAGCGGCTCCGTGCGGAGATCTTCCGCTTTGTCAACACCGAGCAGCATGATGACGAACAGGAACAACACCACGATTGCGCCGGCATAGACGATGATTTGCACGGCAGCGAGAAAGTACGCCTCGAGTGCAACGAAATGCACAGCAACTCCGAAGAGCGTCAAGACCAAGGACAGCGCGGCATGAACCGGATTCTTTCTCGTGACGACTCCGACCGCCCCGACGAGCATCATCGCACTCGCCAAGACGAAGACGATGAGATCCATCAGTGCTTCACTTCTGCTTCTGCTTCGGCTTCGGGACTGGCAGCTTCACTGGCATCGGCCTGTGCTTGCGTCGCCTCTGCAGGGCGAACGCCATAGCCACGTTCACCGGCCCACGACACCACACCGACGAACGAGGCGTCACCCGCTGCAGCGGTGGCGCGCATCCAGGCGGAGGTGTGTTGGTCTTCTCCCGGACGCCAATCCTCCCACGGCAGGTGACGTGGCTTGCCGTCGTCACCGACGAGCAGTTCGTTCTTCGTGTAGACGGCATCCTTGCGATTGGTGAACGAGAACTCGAACAATTTCGTCTCGGTAATTGCCTCTGTCGGGCACGCCTCAACGCACAAGTCGCAGTGGATGCAGCGAAGATAGTTGATCTCGTAGATCCAGCCGAAGCGCTCACCGGGAGACGTCGGATTGTCAGGATCGTTGTCCGCTCCGCGGACGTGGATGCACTTGGCCGGGCACACCGCGGCACACAATTCGCACCCGATGCACTTCTCCATTCCGTCCTCGTACCGGTTCAATACGTGTCGACCATGAAGCCGCTCGGGCTTGTAGATTTTTTCGTCCATCGACTTCGCGTTGCGCTTCTTGCGCTTGAACAGTCGTCCACCCGAGTACTGGGTGGTGACACGGTTCTTGCGACCGTGCTGTCGGAACGTGACGAGAAAACCGCCGAGATAACCCATCTAGAACTGCACTCCCTCACGCTCGCGGGTGTCGTTGCTGACGGTGAACGCCGCCAGCAGGAGCACGTAGCACACGCCGAGCGCCATGACGGCCGCGGCCGTGGTGACGAACACGTTCCATCCTTCGTTGCGCGCGAGACGTTGCGCGGCAAGCAACATGAACCAGGCGAGCGATCCAGGGATGAGCACCTTCCAGCCAAGGTCCATGAGTTGGTCGTACCGCAAACGCGGCAACGTGGCGCGGAACCACACGTAGATATAGAGGAACACGAGCACCTTCGCGAGCAACCACACCGTACCCTCCAGCGCGTTGGGGACGAACGGGATGTCGAGCGTGACCCCGCGGAACGAAACCGGCTGCGGACCACCGAAGAAGAGGGTCACGATCATCGCGGACATGGTGACGGTGTTCATGAACTCCGCCAAATAGAACAATGCGAATCGAATCGATGAGTACTCGGTGTTGAATCCACCCACGAGTTCCTGTTCGGCCTCGACCAAATCGAACGGCGGACGATTCAGCTCTGCAGTCGCCGCGATGAGGAAGATGACGAAGGGTACGACACCGGTGGCGATGACGTTCCAGTCGGTCAGCGTGGCCTGCGCCGCCACGATGCCACTGGTGGACAGGGTTCCAGAAGCGAGGATGACACAGGCCAACGACAGACCGAGTGCCGCCTCGTAACTCACCATTTGTGCGGATGCCCGCACCGATCCAAGGAGCGGATACTTAGAACCACTCGACCAGCCCGCCAACATGATGCCGTACACGGCGATGGAGGAAATTGCGAGGGCGAACAGCACCCCGATGTGTGGATCAGCCAACTGAATGCGGGTCTGCACGCCGAACCACGTGACGATGCCATCGTTGCCGTCGCGAAAGTCGCCGCCGAGCGGGATGATTGCAAAAGAAAGGAACGCCGGAACGAACGACAGGAACGGAGCCAACGCGAACACGAAGCGATCGGAGCGACGCGGCAGCAGGTCTTCCTTGAAGAACAACTTGATACCGTCGGCGAGGGTTTGCAGCAGACCGAATGGACCCGCCTTGTTCGGACCGATTCGGTTCTGCATGCCGGCGATGACCTTGCGTTCGAACCACACCATGAGCATCGTCGCCACCAGTCCGACGACGAACACCACCAGCACCTTCAGGATCACGATGATGAGTGGCGCCCACAACATTCCACCCTCGAGCGATGGATCGAGCATCGGATGCGCGGCGATTCGAACCATCACACGACCTCGATGACGACGTCAGTGACGGGAACGTCGTGCCGAATCAGTTGGCGAACGTCACTGCCGTGTTGGTGGAACGGGACGAACGCCACGCCGCGGGCAACGGCATCGTCGATGACGAGAGGCAGGACCACGGCAGAACCGTTGGCGGCGACCCGAAGGTCGGAACCCTCACGTACGCCGAGGCGTACGGCGTCGCTCGAGTGCAAGTGCACCGCCGACTCACGTGCCAGCGGAGCCAGTGAGGGGCTCTCGGCCGTGCCGACCGCACGGTCGTACATGACTCGCGCAACGTGCAGTCGAAACTGATGCGTCAAGCGCGGTGCAGCCGAACGCGGTGAAGCGGTGATGCGCACACTGACGGGATGTTCGACGACGACTCCCTCGTGACGCACCGAGTTGGATTGCGCTATTGGCGCGAAGGCCGGTACCGAGGCGACCATCGAATCATGCAATTCGTCGTACGACGACACACCGAGGTCGATCCCGAGTTCCAGGGCGAGTTCCGCGGCGATCATCCAGTCGGGACGTGCGGTCCCGGCGGTGGTGATCTTTTGGGCGACATCACTCACGCGACCCTCGCAGTTGGTGGTCGTGCCAACCTTCTCCCCGTAGGCGGCGGCGGGCAGGACCACTTCCGCGTGACGGGATGAATCGGTGATGAACGTGTCGACGGCGACCACGTGCTTCACGGAGGCGAATGCGCGTCGGACGAGATCGGCGTCCGGCACGTCACTGAGGGGATCGGCGCCGAGCAACACCAGGCACTCCACTCTTCCAGCGGCAGCGGAGGCGAGGATGGCATTGGTGTCGGCTCGTCGCGGCGCCAACCCCGCGGTCACTGCGCCACGAACGTTGCCACGGCGTACCACCGGTAGCACCCGCGTTTGCGGTGCAGCCGACAGCACCGCCCCGGTGGCGAGCAGCGTGAATTCCGCCGACTCCGCCAGATTGCCTCGACCCATCACCACCGTCACGTCACCGCGCGAGAGTTGGGCGGCAACTTCCGCTGTGGCCAACAGTTCGCTCATCACCCGGGGCTGGTCACCCGGATCGTGACGTACCGATTTCCACGCGTAGGCACTCAGCCCGGTGGCGCGGGGCGACACCTCGATGATTCGGGCGGTGCGCTTCTCCGCCGCGTCTCGCAACCGTAGGTACAACACGGGCAGTTCTTCCTTGATGTCGGGGGCGAGAAGGATGATCGTCGCCGATGCGCACGTTTGGGCGATGGTTGCCTGCGGCAGTGCGAACACCTCGGTCGGTAGTCCGTCACCGAGTTGTGCATCGCGCGCCGTGATCCCGAGCGCGTCCGCCAACTTCGACCAGGCGAACGCGTCCTCGTTGCTTCCGCGCGCCCCGCCGATGATGGCAACGGCATCGGGACCCTTGTCGTTCAACACCGTTCGCAGAATTCGACCTGCCGCGTCGAGGGCGGTTGCCCACGTGGCTTCGGCGAGTGCCCCGTCCTTGCGCACCAGTGGTGTGTGTACGCGATTCTTGGAGTTCATCGCCTCGAAGTTGAATCGCCCGCGATCACACAGCCAACCCCAGTTGACGGCCTCGATGTCGACTCCCTGGTAGCGCACGAGTTCGTCTCGACTGCTCTGAATGACGGTTCGACACCCGACGCTGCAGGTCGTACACGTGCTCTCCACCTGGTCGAGATCCCATGGGCGTGCCTTGAATCGGTAGGCGCTCGATGTGAGTGCACCAACCGGGCAGATTTGCACGGTGTTGCCGGAGAAGTACGAACTGAACGGTTCGTCGGGAAAGGTCATCACCTGGGTGTTGTTGCCTCGACTGGTGAAGGAGATCAACGGGTCTCCCGCCACCTCCCCTGCGAACCGGGTGCAACGGTCGCAAAGGATGCATCGCTCCCTGTCGAGGAACACGAGATCGCTGATGGGAATCGGCTTTTCGTAGTGGCGCTTCTCCTCGACGTACCGGCTCTCGCCCGGGCCGTGGGAGAACGCCTGGTCTTGCAGCGGGCACTCGCCTCCCTTGTCACAAACCGGACAGTCGAGGGGATGATTGGCAAGGAGCAGTTCGAGCACACCCTCTTGCGCGCGCTTGGCGGGTTCCGACGTGGTGGACACCGCCTGGCCCTCGGCGACTGGCGTCATGCAAGAAACGACGAGCGCCTTGCCGCGCGGTCCCTCCACCTCGACGATGCACTGGCGACACATTCCGACCGGTGACATGCGCGGGTGGTAGCAGAAGTGCGGAACGAACGACCCCGAACGTTCGCATGCAGTGATGAGTAATTCGCCTGGTTGGGCCTCCACTGCCCGACCGTCGACCGTGAGACTGACCGTCGTCTTGGGTGTCGCAGTGTCGGTCATGCTGCCTACGCGTGACTCGCAGCGTGAGTAACGAACGGCGACACGACTCCGTCGATGGGGCGACCGTGTTCGATGTAATGCTCGAACTCATGGCGGAAGCGCCTTACCGCCGAGGCAATCGGCGACACCGCGGATGGTCCGAGAGGACAGATGGTGGTTTGGCGGGGTGGCCAGGCGATTCCGGGACTGATGCTCTCGCTGACTTCGAACAACAGGTCGATGTCCTCGGCTCGACCGTGACCGTCGAGCATTCGCTTCAACACCCGCTCCAGCCACGTGGTGCCCTCGCGACACGGCGTGCATTTGCCGCAGGACTCACGGGCGAAGAATCGTACGATTCGCCAGCAGGCCGCCACCATGTCGGTGGTCTGGTCCATCGCCACGATCGCTCCGGATCCGAGCATCGATCCGGCCTTGTCGACCGTCGGTTTGTCGAGCGCCATGTCGAGATGTTCGGGGAAGAACCACATCGCCGACGCGCCGCCGGGAATGAACGCCTTGATCGTGCCGCCGTTGCGAACACCACCGCAGTACTCGGGAGCCTCGAACAACATGCGGAATGTGGTGACGCCGTTGGGCACCTCGAAAACGCCCGGTTTGTTCACGTGACCGCTCACGGCGAACATGCGCATGCCGGTGGACGTCGGTGCGCCAATCGACTTGAAGTCGCCACCACCCTTGCCGACGATGTAGGGGACGTTGGCGAGCGTCTCGACATTGTTGACGATCGTCGGCTGCATGTAGAGACCCTTCACCGCAGGGAAGAACGGGGGCTTCAATCGCGGCATCCCGCGCTCACCTTCGAGGCTTTCGATGAGTGCGGTCTCCTCGCCGACGATGTAGGCGCCGGCACCCCAGGTGAGGGTGATGTCCACGGAGAAGGTGCTCCCGCAGATGTTCTTCCCCACCATGTTGTTGGCATATGCATCATTCAGCGCCTGGGCCAAACGTTCCTGCGCATGGGCCATCTCGCCGCGGACGTACAGGAATGCCTGCGATGCATTCAACGCATAGCACGCAATGACGATGCCTTCGATCAACTGGTGTGGGTCGCGCTCCATGAGCATTCGGTCCTTGTAGGTGCCAGGTTCGCTCTCGTCACCATTGATCACCAAGTACCGCGGGAACACGCCGGCGGGGAGGAAGCCCCACTTGGTGCCGGCGGGAAACCCAGCACCACCGCGACCCTGGATCTCGGCCGCCTTCACCTCGTCGTGCACCTGCTGCGGCGTCATTGTGCCGACGGCCTTGCGCAGCGATGCGTAGCCGCCGGTGCGTACGTAACCCGCATAGGTGTGCCCGTCGGCGAGGTCGAATCGCGAGGTGATGATTCGTGGACCCGTTGGCACGCTCATCGCGAATCCACCTTCGCTTGATCCTCGATGCCGCGGTTGCTCCATGCCGCGGTCGTGATTTGTCGCACAGCACCGAGCGTGCCGTGCGGGGGAATTTCGCCCTGCAACTCGCCACTCTCCAATTCTTCGATGAGCGAGTCGAACGAGTCGGGGGTGACCTTGTATCGGTAGCGATAGTTCACCTGCAAAGCCGGCGCTTCGGTGCATGCCGCGATGCACTCCACGTCCTCGATGGTGAAGAGTCCGTCATCCGTGGTGCCGCCCGACTTGATGCCGAGTCGCTCCTCGGCGTGGTGCAACAAGTTCCAGGCTCCAACCAACTGACAGGAGATGTTCGTGCAGATGTTGATGCAGTACTTGCCTACGGGATGGAACTTGAACATTTCGTAGAAACTCGCGGTGCCGTACACCTCTGCCGGCGCCAGGTCGAGCAGTTCGGCGATGTGCACCATCGCGTCCTGCGCGACGTATCCATCTTGTTCCTGCGCCAAGTGCAACAACGGGATGAGCGCCGACTTCTTCCGCGGAAAACGACCGATGATCTCCCTAGCCAGCGCCACTCGTTCGTCGGAAAGTCGGCTCATCGGTCCACCTCACCGAGAACCGGGTCGATCGAGGAAATCACGGCGACCGCGTCGGCGACGAGCCCGCCACGCATCATGTGCGGCAGGCACTGCACGTTCACGAAACTCGGCGCGCGAACGTGCATGCGGTAGGGCACCGACGAACCGTCACTGGCGATGTAACAACCGATTTCGCCACGCGGCGATTCGATGGCCACGTATACCTCACCTTCGGGCACCTTGAATCCTTCGGTGAAGATCTTGAAGTGATGGATGAGTGCTTCCATCGACTCGTCGATACGACCGCGGGGTGGGGGTGTCACCTTCTTGTTTTGAATCCGGTAGTCACCCGACGGCATCCTGTCGAGGATCTGGCGCACGATGCGCATCGACTCGCGAATCTCCTGCAATCGAATGGCGTAGCGGTCGTAGGCGTCGCCGTGCGCCCCGACCACCACGTCGAATTCGACCTCGCGGTACTTGAGATAGGGAAGGTCCTTGCGTAGGTCCCACGCCACCCCGGTGGAACGAAGGATCGGCCCGGTAGCCGCCAGCGCAATTGCCTCACTCTGGGTGATGACGCCGACACCCTGCAGTCGTTCGCGCCAGATCGGTTGACCGGTCATCAACACTTCGTACTCGGCCAAACGATCGGGCAACATGTCCAACAGGTGCAGCACATCATCGCGCCAGCCGGCCGGAAGATCGGCGGCCAGTCCACCGGGGCGAATGAAGTTGTGGTTCATGCGCAGTCCCGTGACCTTCTGGAAGAAGCGCAACACCTCCTCGCGCTCACGCCAGCCGTAGAGCATCATCGACACGGCGCCAAGGTCCATGCCGTTGGTCGCCATGAAGAGCAGGTGACTGCTCATTCGATTGAGTTCGGACAGCAGCATGCGCATCCACTGCGCTCGCTCCGGGATGTCTCCCTCGATGCCGAGCAACTTCTCCGTCGCCATGGAGAACACCAACTCGTTGTTGAGCGGGGACAGATAGTCCATGCGCGTCACGTTGGTGCCACCCTGCATGTAGGTGAGCGACTCGCCCGTCTTTTCCATTCCGGTATGGAGGTATCCGATGACGGGCTTGCAGCGCAGCACCGTCTCGCCCTGGAGTTCGAGCATCAAGCGCAGGACGCCGTGGGTGCTCGGATGCTGGGGGCCCATGTTGATGATCATCGACTGGTCCTCGCCGACGTCTCCCGCGACGTCGGCGAGCGCCGCAGCCGCCGACTCGCTCATGCGCAGTACCGCACCTGCCTCTCGCATCAACGCCTTCTGCGAGACGTCGGTGCGGGACCGAAGTTCCTGACCACCCTCCCCCGTGGCAGCGCCAGCGGAGGAGACGCTGGTTGCCGAACGCTCGTCGAGTGTGGTCATGAGGCCGCACCCTTGAATTGCACGGGAATTCGTCCCTGTGAGTAATCCTTGCGGAGCGGATGGCCGTCCCAATCCTCCGGCATCAATATCCGAGTCAAATCAGGATGACCGTCGAAGACGATGCCGAACATGTCGAATACTTCGCGTTCCATCGCCTCGGTGCTCGGGTGAACGTCGAACAACGAGGGAACCGTCTCGGCATCGGCCACTTGCAATCGCACGCGTACTCGTTCGCGATTGGCGATCGAAAGGAGGTTCACCACCACTTCGAATCGCTGGGGTGCTACTTCAGCGGGCACCGTCCGACGTTCGTGCAGCAGATAATCCACCGCCGTGAGGTCGACGCACATCGTGAATCCCTCGCCGTACAACCGCGTGATCGTGGGCAGGTAATCGGACTTCGCCACGAAGACGACACGCTGACCAAGGGACTCGATCATCGTCTATCGACGTTCCAGGGTGACGGGGGTGGTGATTCCGGCAGGAATTTCCTGGATGTGCACGTTCGCTCCGGCGCCGGAAGCCGCACGGCGACGCATGATCTCTCCATCCTCGATCAGTTGGTGGAGCGTTTCGATCGCGTGAATCAGTGTTTCGGGCGTTGGTGGACAGCCCGGCGCGTACACATCGACCGGCACGACCTGGTCGACGCCCTGGACGATCGCGTAGGTGTTGAACATGCCGCCACTCGACGCGCACACGCCCATGGAGATGACCCACTTCGGTTCCATCATCTGGTCGTACACCTGTCGCAAAACTGGTGCCATCTTCTGGCTGACGCGTCCTGCCACGATCATGATGTCCGCCTGCCGTGGTGACGCGCGGAACACCTCCATGCCGAATCGCGCGAGGTCGTAATGCGGGGCACCAGTGCCCATCATCTCGATCGCACAACACGCCAATCCGAACGTGGCACCCCAACTGGAGCGTGAACGCGACCATTTCACGAGGTCTTCCACGCGACCCGTGAGGAAGTTGTGCTTGATCCCGCCCAGACCGTTGTCGAGCACTTCGCGAACCGCGCTCATGCCGCGCCGACTTCCTGTACGACCGGTGTGGTGCGGCCGTCGAGGCCGACCACCTTCACTCCCGCACGAACATCGGGAATCGAATTGACGTCGGCAACCTTCGATTCCTTCTTTGCCGGTCCCCACGCCAACGCGCCACGGGCCACCACGTAGACGAACGTCACGAAGAACACCGCGCTAAACGCGATCATCTCCCAGAATCCGAATGCACCGAGCGTCTCATGGGCAACCGCGTAGGGATACGCGAAGATGATTTCGATGTCGAACATGATGAAGAGCATCGCCACCACGTAGAACGACACCGGAAATCGCTCGGGCGACTCGCGACTCGGCACGATGCCGCATTCGTACGGGGCATCCTTGGCCGAGTTGGGTCGCCGAGGTGCCAGCAATTTGGAAGCGACCAAACTGAGGACTCCGAACACCACGGCAAGCGCGGTGAGCACAACGATCGGTAGATACTGACCCATCGTCGTTGCGCCCCGAAGGCTCAGACTTTCTCGAGCTCGCGTGCCGCCGCGAGATTCTGGCGCAGGAGCAGGTCGCGGCGGTGCAGCAGCCAACACAGGATGACGAACACCAACAGCGAACCGATGGTGATGAGCATCGCCGGCTGACGCTTGTTCCCGAGGTCGCGGATCATGTAGACGTAGCGGCGTTGCTGCGACTCGTCGATCTTCGGACGCGCGGGCGCTCGACCGGGCTCCACTCGCTGCGGCACCACTGGTGCAACCTCCACCAACGCGTAGCGAGGTTCGTGGAAGAAAGCGAAGAAGTCGAGCGAGTCGTTGATCTTGGGCCAACGATCGCCACCTCGATCAAAGACTCCTACCGAGACGAACTCGCCCGCAGCGAATTCCTCGGCTTGATTGATGAGGATGTCGTCCGACGCCGCGACGGCCTGCCCGCGCTGCGGATCGGATTCGTCGAGCAGGACCCATCCTTCGGCGGCGAGTGCCTCGGCAACGGTCGATGCGTTGTCGGTCGCAGTACCGGTGAACTTCAGCGGCTGTTCGAGAATCTCCACTTGTTGCAGGAGTTGACCATCGCGAATGATGGTCGCCGGCTCCGCTGGTTTCCATGACGGCTCACGACCCTTGAGCCCGATGCCGTAGGTCCACCAGATGATGCCCATCGCCGCCATCCACCCGAAGAGTCCACCAAGAATCACCAAGAAACCGAGCCGCGCCCCAAGGTTGGTACCGACCACCAAGTAGGTGCCGCCGATGAGCACCACCACGGAGATGAGCACCACCACGTAACCGCGCAATTGCGGTTCCCAATTGATCGCCAACATCGACAAGAGCGACATCACAAGCCCCGAACGTATTCCACGACGGCCTTCAGTTGTTCCGGCGAGTACACCGAACCGAAGCCGGGCATTCGGCCGCCACCCTGACCTTGTTCGCCGTACTTCTTGCCATACTCACTGCCGGCAGCGATGAAGGCGATCATGTCGTCCTGGTTCGGGAACTGCCGAATCGTCGAACCACCGGTGAGGTTCGGACCGAAGGCGCCGCCTCCGGTGATTTGCGGTTCGCCGTAGGACCATCCCTTGGTGTGGCATCGCGCGCAGGAATAACTTCCCGCTCCAACGAGATCGAGGTTGAAGAGCGCCTCACCGAGCGAGCCGTAGATTCCCGCGGCAACGAGGCGTTCGGCTTCCGCCTGAATCTCGTCTTGGGTCTTCTTTGGCAGCGTGCCACCGTCGCACATTCTGGGATCGTCGTCGGGCGAAGCACAGTTCTCGCGCGGAATCTGGATGCTCTTCACGTAATCGAGCACCGTTTGAATCTGCTGCTCGTTCATCGGTCCACCGCCGACGAGACCCCACGCCGACATCGGCGAGAACGGACGCCCGTAGTTGAGAATGAAGCGAACCTCTTCCTCGCTGTAACGCAGGTACACGTTGTTGATGGCCGGCGCCTTCCAGTTGACGGCCTTGACTTCACCGGTCTTTGGATCGGTCACCGCGTACGACGCAACTCCACCGCCGCCCTGCATTCCCCCGTGACAGCCCGCGCAATTGAAGCCGCCCTCTGCCGTTGCAGCGAACAGTCCGCTGCCCCATTCCTCGAACTTGTGGACGAATTCCTCCTCGGCTCCGGCTTGGCGACCCGGTTCGAGAATCCAGTACAGCGGCAGGGTGACGGTGATGACCGCGAGGAAGGCCAAGCCGAGCAACTGCGTTCGTTCGAGCTTCTTCCCCTCGAGGATTTCGTCGTCGTAGTACGGCTTGCGGTTGGCCGCCAGTTCGATCTCCGAGCCGATCTCGGCGCGGCTCGAACGAATGTTGAAAAAGGCATAGAGCGCCCAGCCGCCGAGCGCGGCCACGAGGGCGATCCACGCAAGTGTGGTGGTGACGTCAGCGAATACCGGAGTCATCGAACTAGTGACTTCCCCCGCCCACGCAGTGCGGACCCTCGGCTTCCTGACCCGTGGTGTTGGTACCGATTGCGGGTCCACCGAAGACTGCGCCGGTGTCGATCACGACGTTGCCGTTGTTGATGGAAACAGCAAAGCGATCCATACCGCGAGGTGCGGGACCGCCCTTCTTCTCACCGACACGATTGAACTGCGAACCGTGACACGGGCACTCGAACCATTGCGACGTCGCACACGTCGGAACACGGCAACCGAGGTGCGGACACTTCTGGTACAAGGCGACGATGCCCGATGACATACCCGAGTACACCGGAGCCTGGCCGCCATAGACGGCCTCCGCCTTGGCGAGGGACTCCTTCGGGTATTCGGTGATCCATGCGCGTGCTTCGGGCAAGTACAAAAAACCCTTGTTGGAACGAATCCCAGCGATGATGTCGTCGAGTTTGCCCGCGGTGATCTTCGACCCGAATCCGCCCTCGGCACCCTTCCAGAGGAAACCGATGACCGCCGCACCAAAGCCACCGAGCCCGGCGCTCATGAGGGTGAAGGTCGCGCGATTGAAGAACTGTCGACGTGACACGCCGATCACCTCGGGATCCGGCGGAGTCCAAGGAGCCACGGCCACGCTCGCCGGAATCGCCAATTCGGTGCTTCGCGCGGCGGTGGCTTCGCGTTCGTAGGCCTTTCCAACGATGCCCTTCTCCGAGGCCTGCTTCTCACGGGCTCGGGTTTCACGGGAGAGTACTCCGGTCGTTTCCCGACGACGTGCGGCGGTGAACACCACCACCGCGCCGAGAACGAGCAGCACGACGATGGCGATGATGAGTGTGCCGTTCATGGTTTAGAGCTCGAAGAAGATGCCGTCACGCCACGGCAAGGTGAAGTTGTAGCCCGGTCCGCGGAAGAACGAGCTGATGATGACGAGGACGGCCCAGAACATCATGTGCACCGTCATGAGGCTGGTGATGAACTTGCGGTCCTCTGGTTTGTTCGACGCATTGCGGTCGAGGTAGGGCGCGAAGATCAGCAGGATGATTCCCATTCCAGGAATGGTCACACCAGCGATCATCGGGTGGAACATGGTGAGCAACTCCTGCAGACCCATGAAGTACCACGGCGCCTTCGAGGGATTCGGTGTCTGGTTGAAGTTGGCGGCTTGCAAGAGCGGCGCGTTCACGAACCAGGAGAACATGAAGGTGAACGCGGTGCACGCCAGTGCGGCAACGAATTCCACCGAGAGCAGGTGCGGCCACACGTGGACCTTGTCGACGGGCACGGCCTTCACGTCCTGAATCGACCCCGACTTCACCACGGTGAGGAGTCGCTGCGTATGACCGCCAGGACCTGCACCCACCGGCACACCACCAGCAACCGGAGCGGCAACCACCGGCGACGCCGGTGCATCCTTCACGGCGACACCACCACCCGCACGAGCAGCCTTGCTTCGCTCGAGCAATTCGGCGGGACTGCGCGACGCACCGTCGCCTGCAGAGGATCCGTCACCCGTCGACGGTGCGGCCTCGGCCGACTTTTCACGAGCGGCTTTCGCGCGCTTCAGAAGGTGTTCGGGGATTTCCGTCATGGTCGTACCTGGGTCGTTCTCACAGTGGGCCCGAGATTCCGCCGTCCTTGCGGACGCGCCAGAAGTGGATGGCAAGGAAGATCACCGTCACGAACGGGAACAACAGCACGTGCAACACGTACCAGCGCAGCAGCGTTTCGGCTCCGATTTCCGTTCCACCGAGCAAAACGAACCGCACTTGCGAACCGATGATCGGCGAATACCCCATCATGTTGGTTCCCACGGTCACGGCCCAAAGCGCCAACTGATCCCATGGCAACAGGTATCCGGTGAAGGACAGCAACAGCGTGAGTGTGAGCAGGATGACGCCCACCACCCAGTTGAACTCGCGGGGCGCTTTGTAGGCACCGTGGTAGAACACGCGCGCCATGTGCAGGAAGACCGAGAGCACCATGAGGTGCGCTCCCCATCGGTGCATGTTGCGGACCATCAGTCCGAACGTCACCGAGGTGTGCAACGACTGGATGTCGTTCCAAGCATTTGCTGCGGTGGGGCGATAGAAGAACATCAGGAAGATGCCGGTAATGGTCAACAGGATGAAGAGGAAGAACGACAGACCACCGAGACACAGCGTGTAACTCACCTTTACTGCGTGTCGCTTCACCTTCACGGGGTGCAGGTGATACAGGACCGAGTTCATCACCACGTACGAACGGTTTCGCGGTGAATCGGTGTAGCCCTTGCGGAAGATCGAACCTGGTCGGAAGATCGAACTCCACGCCTGACTGGCCTGCACCTGCTCGCCCACTTTTGACAAGCGTTCCTTCAATGTGGGGCGCGGGGTCTCTTCGACGATGCTCGACATACTTTCTCCTTAGAACCTCATGCCGTAGGCGTATCCGTGGTTGTTGGTTCGCATGTGCGGGTCTCCGGTTGCCGGAGCGACACCGACCTTGCCGAGCACGATCACACCGGTCGGACAGCGATCGACGCACAGCGCGCAACGCGTACAGATGTCGTCGTCGATGACGAAGACAACGTGATCCGAAGGATCCTCTCCCGGCATTTCGGTGCCGGTCGATTCGGCGATGGCGGAGGGATTCACCATGTGGATGCACGTCCACGGGCAGATGTCCACGCACCCCTCGCACATGATGCACTCGCTCTGGTCGATGTGGATGAATTGCTTCGGCTTCACCGCCTTGTTGAGGTATTCAGCGTCGACTTCCACCAGCGTGTATTCGTCGGTGAAGGGCATCATTGGCGGGTTGGCGTCGGTGCGTGTCATCCCGTTACGCCTTCTTCACCAGTGGTCGACCGTACGTGCTGCTCGGCAACTCCACCTGCTTCACTTCGCCGCGCTTCTGCCACCAGGCAAACAGGTAGATGAACAATCCGATGTAGAGACCGTGGATCACCAGCACGACGATGTCGCGCAACGCCTCGTAACTGATGGTGAAGGGAAACGGCCCACCGAACTCCTGGGGCTTGAGAATGTTGAACGGTCCGAAGATGAGTTTGTCCTTGCGCCAGCCAAGTTCCTTGTCGGCATGGTCGATCCACTGGTGCGGCACCACTCCGAAGGCGAGAAAGACGACGAAGAAGACATACGCACTGCCGAACATGGCCTCACCCCAGGTGGCTTTTCGGTCGACCGGGCGTCGCTTGCCGACCACGACGACCAGGTACGCCAAGAAGTTGGTGACAACGAAGGAAAAGAGGAATGCCTGATTCACGCCGGGCCATCGGAGGATGTCGACTGCGGTCATGCGTCTTGTGTCTCTTTCACGGTTGCTTTCCGGTGCGGAAGAACCACGACGAAGCCTAGTCTTCGGGCTTCCCGAGAGCTCACCCAACCTGTCTGGAGACTGTGACGCTTGCTGCAGAATCGCACTCGCACACATGCAACGTCGTGCGTTCGTGCAAATATCATTGCGAGCCACGCGGCGATTAGTCTGACCTCGGTCATGTTCGTCGACTCACACCTCCGCGGAACCGCACGGTGACGGAAGTACCCGATTTCCTCCTCAAGCGGTCCAAGGATCGCCGCGCTGCGCTCTCCGGGGCATCACCCTCCGCTGAGCCGACGTCCTCCCAGGAGGTTGCAAAGACTGCAACCTCGTCCGCGGCACCAGCACTCGCTGCCGAAGTTGCTCCGCCACCACCGCCCAAGCCCGATCCCGCGTACGTCGTGGCTGCCAAGACGCGCAAGAAGATTCCGTTCTGGGCCATGGCCACGCTCAGCCTGCTGCCGGTGTGGGCATTCTTTTATCTGCTGGCGGTGAGCCCACAGGAACGTGAGGCCAGCGGACCGATGGCAATCGGCGAAGCCGCGTACGGCGCGTGCGCGAGTTGTCACGGTGCCGCAGGTCAAGGCGGTGCGGGACGAGTGCTGCACGAGGGAGAGGTGTTGAAGACCTTCCCGCACATCGAGGACATGCTCAACTTCGTGTACACGGGTAGCCAGCCGTACGTTTCGGCTGGTCTCGCGGTGTACGGAAACCCGGAACGCGAAGGTGGCGCTCACGCACCGCTGTCGTACAACGGCAACGCCATGCCCGCGCAGGGTGAGTCGTGGGGTGGCGGACTCACCAACTATGAAATCCTCGGAGTGGTGTGTCATGAGAGATACGCCATTGGTGGCGCCGATCCAAAGAGCGAACAGTGGGCCGCGGAATATGCGACCTGGTGTTCGGAAGAGTCGGAAATCTTTGCCGCGCTCGAGGCTGGCACGGTGGACTTCGCCACACTTGCAGAGTCGTTTTCCATGCTGGAAGCACCCCCGCGCGAAGTCGGCACCAAGCCGCGTCCCAGTTCCAAGTAACCACGCGCGACGATCCGTCACAACGGTCACGTAGCCACCTGCCACATCGCAGCGTCACCTCTTCGGCGATTCGGCTCCTTACGCTGACAACGTCATGGAGACGACCGACCTGGGATCCATACCCACCCGCGACACCGACGTACTCGTCATCGGCGGCGGCCCAGCCGGAGCGGCGATGGGATATTGGATGTCGCAACTCGGTGGCTCCGTCACGGTCGTGGAGCGCAAGCACTTTCCCCGCGAAAAGACGTGCGGCGATGGTCTGACTCCCCGTGCGGTGAAACAGCTCGACGACATGGGTCTTGGAGATCGTCTGAAGCAATTCCATCGCTATGAAGGCTTGCGGGCCACGGCGCACGGCAAGGAACTCGAGTTGCAATGGCCGACTCATCCCACGTATCCGCGTCATGGCTACGTCGTACGACGACGTGAACTCGATGCAATGGTGGCGTTCAACGCCGAAAAGGCCGGTGCGACCCTGTTGCAAGGACACGAAGCGGTCGAGCCACTGATGGAAAAGGGGTGTGTCCGCGGTGCAGTGCTCAACGACCTCGACGAGGAACGGCAGGTTGCCATTCGCGCCTCGTACGTGGTGATCGCCGACGGGGCGAACAGTCGATTCGGTCGATCACTGGGGACGGCGCGCACGAAGTCGTGGCCGTACGGCACCGCGATACGTACCTATTGGGTGAGCCCACGACATGACGAACCGTGGATCGAGTCCGCGCTCGACGTCCAGGATCGCAACGGGAATTCCATGCCGGGATACGGTTGGATCTTTCCGGTAGGCGACGGCACGATCAACGTCGGGGTTGGATTGCTCTCCACGTTTAAGAAGTTCAAAGATGTCAACACGACGCACTTGCTCGACTCCTACGCGCACATGATTGCCGATCGCTGGGAGATCGACCCTGCATCACCCGAGTGTCGCGCGACGAGCGGAAAGATTCCGATGGGCGGCTCGGTGTTTCCCAAGATGGGTCCAACGCATCTGGTGATCGGCGACGCTGCCGGGAGCGTGAACCCGGTCAATGGCGAGGGCATCGACTACGCATACGAAACAGCACGCATCGCCGCGGGCGTCCTCCACGATGCGCTCCGCAGCGGTGACGCGTCGGCGTTGCAGCAGTATCCCGGTTTGCTCGACGCAGAGTATGGCCAGTACTTCAAGGTGGCGCGGTTGTTCGCCCGCGTCATCGGACGACCCGCGTTGATGCGCGAGTTGTCCCGAGTGGGAATCCACAGTCGCACACTCATGGAGTGGGTGTTGCGAATCATGGCCAATTTGTTGCGTCCCGACGAGAAGGGTCCGGCCGAACTCGCCTACGCGATGGCGGCGCGAATCGTCAGGCTCGCACCCAACGCGTAGTCGCGTCGGATTTCAACCGACACAAACAACCTCGACCACCTCGTCGCGATCAAGATCGAGCACCGTGGTGATGCCCTGCGTGGAGTACGAGTTGATGAACGCCCGAAGCGACGTCGAGCGCTGCGCACCGGCACACGTGCGTACGACTCCGTTGGCCAGCGGAACGTGCCAGCCATTCACCAGCACTCCCGTGTCACCACCGTCGGTCATGTCGACGAGCGTCGGTACCGCCAGAATTCTCGAGGCTGGACCATCGGCGTTCACGAGCGCGTACCACACGACACCGTCTCCGAGCATGTCCGCCAGGAATACGCATGCTGCCGGGGTCGTGCGATCCGCGCAGTCGACCTCCCCCGGCGTGCCACGCGTGATTCCGACGGTTCGCCCATCGTCGAGGGTGAGCGTGGCCGAACCCACCGTCAGACCGTCGATGACGGCGAACGCTTCACTCGACTCGATCGCCATGACCGATGCGATGGCTTCCACCCGACGCTCGGATGGTTGTACGGAGGTGTCGTCGATGCCGCGCGGTCCGCGACTCGTCAGCAATTGCACCACCGTGGCCAAGATCAACAACGCCCCGATCGCAGCCCACGTACGCCAACTCAGCAACTGACGCATCACTCGTCACACTACGACGACATCTACGCTGGGCATTCACATGCATCCCGAACTTGAGCGCTTGCACCGAGACTTCGGGTGGACTCCTGATTCGCACCTCACTTGGGACGCCGACCGACATATTTGGGTCGACGTGAATCGGGAGCAATCTAAGTCCGTCTACCTCGACGACACATGGCGAACGATGGATGACTTGCTCGATGAAAGTTGGTGGTATCGAACGCGAAACGTCGTCATCGAACGCGCACTACGAAGGGCCCATGTCAACGGCGCGATATGGGACGTTGGCGGTGGCACAGGCGTGGTCTCCAAATTCCTACAATCACGTGAACGCCAGGTTCTCGGGGTCGAACCCTCCAATGCGGGCGCGGTCATGACCGCCCAACGCGGCGTGCACTCCTTCTGCGCCACTCTGGAACAACTCGGTCTCCCGTCTGAGTCGCTCAATGCGGTGTCGATGTTCGACGTCCTGGAGCACGTTGATGATCGACGGTCAACGCTTCGCGAAGTTCATCGCATACTCTTACCCGGCGGTGCGTTCATTCTCACACTTCCGGCGTTGATGTCGTTGTGGAGTCAGTTCGATATCGATGGTGGCCATTACCTGCGCTACAACAAGAAGTTGATTCGACGCGAGCTGGAAACCCAGGGATTCGTCGTGACACGAGTCGGCTACTTCTTCGTCACTACCGTCGTTCCACTTCTGCTCCTCAGGGTGTTACCGTACCGACTTGGTCTTCGTCGGGCGGTGGCAACGTCCGAGACTCTCAGCGCGAGCGGTGGGCTACTTGGTCGACTCCTGGCACGGTTCGAGATTTCACTCGCCTTACGATTGCCAATTGGCTCGAGTCTGCTGGTGATTGCTACAAAGCGGTGAACTACATCGCATGTGAGTCGAGGTAGTGACTTAGACCGAGACGCGAGCCTGCTTGGCGGTGCCCTGACCACGCAGTTGTTCGTGGTAGCCAAGAATCTGCAACTCGACACCGAGATCCACGTTGCGGACCGTGACGCCCTTGGGTGTGGTGAGGACGACGGGAGCAAAGTTGAGTAGCGAGCCGATGCCGGCGGCAATCAAGTCGTCCGCCACCGACTGCGCCGCGGTGGACGGCACGGCGAGGACACCGATGTGAACACCGTTCGACTTGACGAAGTCCTTCATCTCGTCGAGATTTCGTACGTCCAACTCCCCGATACGGGTTCCAACCTTGCGAGGGTCCACATCGAAGAGAGCGATCACGGGAAAGCCGCGGGAGGTGAAGCCCCCGTTGGCGGTGATCGCCGAACCGAGGTTTCCGGCGCCGACCACGATCGTCTTCCACTGCGAGAGCAGTCCGAGCTCGCGCTTGATTTGATAAATAAGGAACGCGACTTCGTATCCGACTCCACGAGTGCCGTAGGTACCGAGGTACGACAGGTCCTTGCGGACCTTCGCCGCGTTCACGTTCGCAAGCACGGCGAGTTGGTCGCTCGACACCTGCGAGGTTTCGGTGAGTTGGAGGTCGGTAAGAATTTGCAGGTACACCGGGAGTCGATTAACCGCCGCACTCGGAATTCGGCGGCGGCGAGTCGATGTGGTCTCTGGAGCAGGCATGCCTTCAGGGTACGGTGCTTGCGCATAGTTTCACGAGCCAATCGAGTCGTGGTGTCCGATGGCACCCGAACCCCCGCTGGTCGCTCCCTAGCCTGCTCCCGTTGTGGACCGTCTGACCGTATCTCTCGCGGCGTTCGCGAGCGTGGTGGCGCTCGTCTTTGCCTTGGTCACCGCCGACCGATGGCATCGCCGTCGACTCGCTCACCACGGTGCGTGGACGATTGCGATGGCACTCTTTTTCATCGGAGCCGGTGCATTGTGGTGGGCGACGGCGAGCGGGTGGTCGGACGGTGTGTTCAGGGTGTTCTTCACCGCGGGTGCGGTACTCAACGTCGCGTGGCTCGCCCTCGGCACCGTTGCATTGCTGGCCGGTAACCGTGTTGCGCGGCCGCTCCGCAGCACACTTGCTCTGCTCAGTGCCTTCGCAATCGGAGTGATGGTGATTGCGCCGACGAAATCGCCGATCGTTGGGGACGACATTCCACGCGCACGCGATCACTTCGGTGTGCTTCCTCGCAGTCTCGCAGCAATCGGATCCGGAGTTCCCGCTCTCGTGATCATCCTCGGGGCATTGTGGTCGGTGGCACGACTCCTGAAGGGATCGTCACCCGCCGTCGCTGGCGCACGTCGTGACGTCTCTATCTCCGCGAATCGCCTGGTGTTGAGCAACGTTCTCGTTGCACTCGGCACATTGGTGCTGTCGGCGAGTGGTTCATTGGCCGGACGACTGGGTGAAGTGCGGGCATTCACCGTCACGTTGTCCGTCGGTGTGGTGATTCTCTTCGTCGGATTCCTCGTACCGGGTGCGCGAAGGTCTACCGCAGTGCTCGACGCAACACCTTCCCCGTAGCACCCATCGGCAATTGCTGCACGAACAACACCTTGGTCGGACACTTGTAGCGAGCCAGGCGAGCTCGGCAATGGTCGATTACGGAGTCCTCGTCAAGTTGGGTGCCATCCCGTAACACCACGTAGGCGCGAACCGTCTCGCCGGTGTGCGGGTGGTCGACTCCGACGACCGCGGTCTGCAACACGCTCCGATGTTCGAGAATGGCCTCCTCGACTTCGGCCGGATACACGTTGAAGCCCGACACGATGATCAAGTCCTTGGCGCGGTCGACGAGGTACAGGAAGCCGTCGTCGTCGATCACTGCAATGTCGCCGGTCCGCAACCAACCATCCGGAGTGAGCGCACGAGCCGTGGACAGCGCATCCTCGAAATAGCCACGAAACACGTTCGGACCACGCACCCAAACCTCGCCGGCGTCGCCACGCAGTGCGTTCTCTCCGTTTTCATCGACGAGTCGAACCTCCACGCCGGGGAGCACGCGACCAATCGAGCCGATTTTCGTCAGTGCGGTCTCCTTGTCGACGTCAGTCGTGGTGGTGACGACGGGCGAGCATTCGGTGAGACCGTATCCCTCGGTGACGAGCAAACCGTGGCGCTCGAACAGCGCCCGTGTGGTGTGCTCGGGCATCTTTGCCGCGCCGGTGAGTGCAGTTCGCACGCTGGAAAACGTGTCCCTCGGTAGGCCGGGCATCTGTTCGAAAGCCATCCAGAGAGGGGGTGCACCCGGAATCAGCGTCACCTTTCGGTCGCGAATCGTTTCGACGGCGGTCATCGGATCGAATCGCTCCACCAACACGATCGTGGACCCGTGCATCAAGGAGTACGCGAGCACCACGTTGAGGCCGAAGATGTGGAAGAGGGGTAGCACTCCGTACACCACATCGGACGCGTCGATAGTTCGAACCTTGGTGAGTTGCTCGAGGTTCGAAGAGAGGTTGCCGTGCGACAACATCGCCGCCTTCGGTGACCCGGCCGTGCCGCTCGTGAAGAGCATGACCGCGAGGTCATCCTGCTGCACCTCCAGCAGCGGCGCCGGCGCATGTTCGACCAATTCGGAGTAGTGAAGTGAGTCTCGGAGCTCGCCCGACGTCGTGATCACGTGCGTGAGATGCGACAAGGAGGAGCAATCGACTTGCGACCAACTCGCGGCAGCCGACGGGGCCACCACCGCCGCACGCGCGCCGACCACTCCGAGTTCACGTTGGAGTTCGGGGGCCGGTGCGGTCGGATTCATCGGAACACAGACGATTCCTCGACCCAGGCAGGCAAAGTACGTGACGACGAACTCGATCGTGTTGCCACACATGAGCGCCACGCGATCGCCGCGCGCGACTCCGAGACCTTCGAGTGCGCCTCGCATTGCCGCCACCCGACGTGACAGTTCGCCGAACGTCGTGACCTGTCCGCGGGAGATGATCGCAGTGGACGACTCGTCGTGTCCGTCGATGATCGAAGCGAGATTCATTGCAATCGTCCCGCTCTTCAACTCATCAGGATGGAGACGAGTCCGGCGGCAAATATTGCCGCAAGCAAGAGGCCGAGAGCCAACGTGGTGGCGGGACGCACGGCGACAACCTTACCGAGACCAAATCACGTGCTGCTCGGTCCGCGACGAAGTTGCACGTTCGTGGTCAACACTGATTCGTCGCTGAGCGCCGACAGCGTGACTGCGTCACCCACTCCGATCGAGAGCTGCTCGGCCGCCGAGCCACGATCGACGGCGATCGCGAGCATGCCGAAGGAGTCGACGACCAATCCGACACCACCGCCGATTGCCGAGAAGTTTCCGACGACGGTCGCGCTTCGCGTTGAGCGCTCCCCCATCGCCGTGTTCCAAGCAACGCTCAGCACCGACCCGAACGAGGCAACTTCCTCGGGACCGACGTTGAGTTGACAGTTTCCGAACCGGTCAACCCACGTGATCTCGGCTACCACGCCATCATGCTCCACTCGGGACAACGGCACCACACCCGGGAGGAGCAGGTTCGGATCGACGGGGTCTCCAAGTTCGCTCAACGGAACTCCGTTGCACAGATGTGCCGCGGCGGGCGCGAAGACGTCCCGTCCGGCGAACGTTGCTCCGGGTGCTGCCAACTGAAACTCGGGATTGTTGAGCACGACCGCGGATTCGGCACCACCAGCAAGGGCCGTACCCATCGACAGGAGCCCGTTGTCCGGACCAATCAAAATTCCACGACCGCCGCCGACGGAAATGGCCACGCCGCGACGCTCCGTCCCAACGCCTGGATCCACCACGGCGAGCACGATGCCCGTCGGCACGTACGAGATGCACCGGGCAAGCGCCAGCGATCCGGCACGAACGTCAAACGGGGGTACCTCGTGCGTGAGGTCGATGACCCGCGCCTGTGGTGCGATGTCGGCGATGACACATTTGACGATGCCGACGAACTCATCACGGGTGCCGTAGTCGGAAAGAAACGAAATGGTGTCGTATCGCTGTGCAGTCACCGTGGCGGTCACGCTACGAGCGTGTGCTCGTCGAAAGCACCCGACCAGAAAAACGTAAGGGTCGGTGCCAACCCCCCGACGGCACCGACCCATACGGCGCGACCCTTGCGGGCGCGACTCCCGGAACGGCAAGCCGACCGGTGATCTGTTGAAGTCCTACCTTACGCAGTGTTCGAGAATTTACAACTCCCCAGAACGAAAAATTTCCGGAGCCGGAGCCATGCACCAAACTCTCTCGTGCAGGTTGCTATCCTGACGAAACAGCGCTAAGCGGCACGAATGTGACTCGCGATGATGTTCCTCGTAGTGCTACTCGTTGCCGAGTTCCTTGCTGCGCAAGGTCGCTGCACGAACCGCTGCCACGACTGCCTCACGCACACGTCCCACATCCAACGCCGCAACGCCTGCGGCGGTGGTTCCATTCGGTGAGGTAACTCGTTGCCGAAGTTGTTCGGCGCCATGAGGCTCACGCTGGAGCAGCGCCGCCGATCCCGCAAGCACTTGTGCCACCAATGTTGCACTCGTCTCGGCGTCGAAACCCTGAACAACCGCGGCCTCGCGAAGCGCCTCGGCCAAATAGAACACGTAGGCCGGGCCGGAGCCCACCAGCCCCGTGAATGCGTCGAGCCTCGACTCGTCCAGCTCGACGACCA
>SXGT01675665.1_pt1 | contig 25691 bp, 22 predicted proteins | sample 3176221 | NCBI WGS metagenome assembly SXGT01 (sample SAMN11356862, study PRJNA531348) | freshwater metagenome | isolation source: freshwater sample F1-120 | place: China: Fuxian Lake, Yuxi | collected 2017-12-25
GAAAAGCTCGACGAAATCGGACCCGCTCATGCTGAAGAACGGCACATCCGCCTCGCCAGCGACCGCCTTGCCCAGCAGCGTCTTGCCCGTCCCCGGAGGACCGACGAGCAGCACCCCCTTGGGAATGCGCCCGCCCAGTGCCTGGTATTTCTCGGGTGTTTTCAGGAAATCAACGATCTCGCGCAATTCGGCGACAGCCTCATCAATGCCGGCGACATCTTGAAAGGTGATCTTCAGGTCTTTCTGGGCGTACAACTTGTGCTTGCTGCGACCAAAGGTCAGCGCGCCGCCGCCGCCGGACATCCAGCGGAGCAGGAAGAAGCCGAGGAGCAGAAAGGGAAACATCATGAAGAAGCCGAGCAAGATGGCTTGCACGCTGTCCTGAAAGGTGCGTTCTTCCTCGCCCTGGTAATTGGGGCCGACGCGTTTGTCGAGACGCTGCATGAGCTCGACGTCGGAGGCGAGGCCGATGCGGGTACGAAAGGGACGCTTCTCGTCCACTTGCTTGGTTTCGAGCTTGCCATCGGAGATCGTGTCATTGATGATCAGCTCGCCGCGGATTTCGGATCCCTTGCGGACGATGACATTGTCGAAGTGCGCCGTCGGGTCGTCGGCCTTGCAGATGTGCATCAAGTTCCCGTAGGACAGCTCGCGCACATTCTGATCGCGATTGACAAACCAGATCAGAAAGCCTGCCGAGAAGGCGAATAGCAAAAGCAGAGGCGAGCTCGTGAGGATGGGCCAGCCGCGGTCTTTGCCTTTCTTGGGTGCCATGTCATCTCCAACGGGGATTGAGCGATGTATGTACTCTAAAGCAGAAAGCGCCATCGGTCAACGGGTGGGTAATGCGGCGGTATCCGTGGAGATCGCTGCCGATGTCGGCGTCCAGGCCCAGTAGGCGAGGGCCGGTGTAGCACAGGCATCTTGCCTGTGCATGCAACGGCATGTGTAGCACAGGCATCTTGCCTGTGCTTTCAACTGAAGGCTGATAGGTGCTCCGAGCACAGGCAAGATGCCTGCGCTACACGCACGGCTGGCTGTTGGAGTTGGGAGTCCGTGGCATGTGTAGCAGGGGCATCTTGCCTGTGCTTTCAACTGAAGGCTGATAGGTGCTCCGAGCACAGGCAAGATGCCTGTGCTACCCACGCCGCGGCCAAGATGCCTGTGCTACACACGCCGCTGCCAAGAGTTACTGGAGTAGGTACCCTCGTCGTGAGCTACGTTCACCTTGCCGTTTGCAGGCTAATTCCTTGAGCAGCAAAATTCATAGCGCCTGAGGCCAGTTTCGTGGCCACAAGCTGCCAGCTTGTGAGCCGTGGGTACAAGCTGGCAAGCTGGCAGCTTGCCGCTGCGGGGACATGCGTCGTCGGTCTGAGATGTGTCCGCACGGGCCGTGTTTCGCGTGGACTAAAGTCCACGCTACGACGGTTTTGAAACAGCTTCTAATCCGCAAACGTAGGGCTACGACACGGCATCGATCGGCGGATACGCCAGCGGGCCGGGTTGCCGAATCGCTTCGGCAAACGCTGTCAGAGCCTGCTGCATCGCATCGGCTCTTTCGATTTGCTGATGGTACAAATCGTTCACCTCCCAGCGGTCTTCCGGCTTGAGGAACAGACGCGGGGCCTTCGTTGCGTCCTCTCCGCTCTGCACGATCGGAACATGCAGAGCCGCACCACGAGTCCGCAGCAAGCGTTGTTCATGCCCGGCCACACGCAAGCCGGCCACCGCGAACGGGCGGACGGCATCGATTTCGCCGCGAATCAAGGGCCCGAGATCGGCGCCATGTACAGCCGGCGCCTGCTGGCCAAGCGATGCAAGAAACGTGGGGAGTAAATCGACAGGCTGCGTCAATGCCGAGATTCGTACCCCGGCATCGGCAGCGTGCGGCAGGCGCAGGATCAGCGGCACATGCACCAGTTCGTCGTGGAGTCCGGGGCGAGGCATTCCGATCATACCGTGCTCGCCCAGCGGCAGGCCGGATCGGGCCGTCACGCAAAGGAGCGTATCGTCGAGCGCGCCCGTCGTGCCCAGACGATCCAGCACGACGCCGAGTTGAGCGTCGAAGAAGGTGACGACCGCGGCGTAAGTGTTCTGAAGCTGCAACAACTCGGCGTCCTCGAGCTTCACAAGATCGAGCGGCGGATCGGGCCATGACTCCAGACCATCCTCGACGTCGCCTTCATCGAAGTACGAATCGAGTAACTCCTCTTCGACCTCCCACGGCGGCAGCAGGCTGGGCCCCTCGAGCCAAAGCCAGGTTTCGTTTTTTTTCAGGGCCCGCAGTGATTCCTTGGCAAAGCTGGTCAACGATTTCACCGGGACGACGCGAGGTTTCATCTCCGCCGGCGACGCTTCCATGCCGGGCAAGGCGTAGCAGCCGGTGCCGACGCTACGGCATTCCCATGGAATCTCGGCACGAAGTTCGGGTTGATCGACGAAGTGCGAATCGAAGACAACGGCGTCGGCAGCAAGACGATCCAGATTGGGGGTCGCGACCCAGTCATTGCCGTAGCAGCCCAGATAGCCGAGGTGCAGCCCGCATGCTTCGATGACGAGGATTTTCATAAGATTCATTGTAAGCCCAGGGGCGAGCGCAGCGAACCCCTGGGTTCTTGCACGCGCGGATACTGAAGGTTTGCTGCGCTCACCTTCGGGTATGTGGGTTTTTCATGGAATCATTTTTTCGTCTGGATGGCAAGGTGGCGCTGGTCACGGGAGGCGGGCAGGGGATCGGCGAGGCGATTTGCCGACGCCTGGCGGCGGCGGGCGCCAAGGTCGGCGTTTTCGACCGCAATGCCGCCGCGGCCCAGCGGGTCGCACTCGAAATCGGCGGGCATGCGGTTGCGGGGGACGTCACCTCCGAGGCCGATGTCGAGACCGCCGTCGAGGATGTCGTCGAGCATCTCGGCCCCATCGATATCCTCGTCAATAACGCCGGCATCACCGGCAAGGCGGGCAAACTCTGGGAACTCTCCAAGGAAGACTGGGAGAGCGTGCTCGCCATCAACACCATCGGCCCCGTGCTCTGCTGCAAGGCCGTGATCAACGGCATGCGCGAACGCAAGTATGGCCGTATTGTCAACATCGCGTCCATCGCCGGCAAGGAAGGGAACCCGACGCTGGGGCCCTACTCGGCAAGCAAGGCGGCGGTGATCTGCTTCACGAAATCGCTGGCCAAGGAGCTGGCGGGACAGGGCGACATCACGGTGAACGCGATCTCGCCCGCCGTCATCGCGACGCCGATTCTCGCGGGAATGCCGCAGTCAACCGTGGATTATATGGTGGCGAAGATACCGATGGGACGCGTCGGCAAGCCGGAAGAAGTGGCGGCGCTCGTGCATTTTCTCGCCAGCGCCGAAGCGAGCTTTACGACAGGGCAATGCAGTGATATCTCGGGCGGGCGGGCGACGTATTGAAGCCGGGCATACCGTTTAGCGCCCGCAATGCGTCTGCGGGCGCTAAACGTAAACCCCACCGTTATTTCAAAACCGCCGTCACCTTGGCGATGCCCTTGCTGGCTTTCTCGTGCCCGGTGACGATCGATTTGCCGTCGGGCGCGAAGACCGCACAGTAGGTGATCCAGCCTCTGCGTGCCTGATCGGCGGTCTTGAGCTTATCGGCGTCCTTCTTGGCGTCGGGCTCGACTTCCGGGTAGAGCCGAGTTCCCGATGCCAAATCATAGACGCGCAAGCTGCCGCCGTACCCTGCCGTGGCGACGTACTTGCCGTCCTTGGACACGGTCAGGCCAAAAATATAGTCTGGCGTGGCGGCAAGCTTCTTCGCCTCCTTGCCGTCGGCGAGATTCCAGTAGCGTAGATACTTGTCATGGCCGACCGACAAGATCTGCTTGCCGTCCGGCGTGAAGGCGACCGCGGTGAAGGCGTCGCGAAGTTCCTTCGGTTCTTCCTTCTTGCCCATGTCCTTCTTCTTGACTTCCTTCTTGTCCTTGGCCTTGTCCTTCGGATCTTCAACCTTCGGTTCGATCTTGACGACCGGCTTGGGCAGATCGACGAGGAGCGATTTGATCTCTTTCAGCTCCTTCACGTCCCAAATCTTGATGACGCCGTCGTTGCCGCAGGAGGCAAGCTGCGTGCCGTCCTTGTTGAAGGCGACGCTATAGACGGATTCCTTGTGAACGCCGAGGCTCTTGAGTTCCTTTCCTTCCTTGGCGTCCCAGAGCTTGACTGATTTGTCGGCGCTGCCGGAGGCGAGGAGCTTGCCATCGGAGCTGAAGGCAAGCGAGCTGATGCCGTCGGTGTGGCCTTTGAGTTCCTTGACCGTCTTGCCGTCCTTGGGATTCCAGAAGCGAATGGTCTTGTCGGCGCTGCCGGTGGCGACGATGCTGCCATCGTTGTTGAAGGCCACCGCCGTGGCGGGCGAGGTGTGTCCCTTGAGGATCTGGGTTTCCTTGCCGGTGCCGAAGTTCCAGAGTTTGATCGTGTTGTCGAAGCTGGCGGTGGCCAGGATCGAGCCGTCGTTTGAAAAGGCGACCGAGTGGATCAAGCCATCGTGCCCTTTGAATTCCGACGGCGCCTGCGCCCAAGCGAACGAGAGGCAGACGGTGGAGAAGGCGAGCAATCCGAACCAGTAGCGTTTCATCGAAGAGTCTCCTTTGCGCCAAGCCGCTGGCGGCTTAGCGCTCGCAGCTTGAAAACCAATGCAATCGGGTTCATCCAGCGAGCGCTAAGCCGCAAGCGGCAAAACAGGCGGGGTGGGGTGGGCCTTACGTTTCTAGTATATTCGGCGCGAAGCCGCGCCGCATGGTATTTTCTGTAATAGCGCGCGGAACGACAAATTGCAACAAATAATCCGGCCCCCCCGCCTTGGAGCCGACGCCCGAGAGCTTGAACCCGCCGAACGGCTGTCGGCCGACAAGCGCGCCGGTGATCTTGCGATTGACGTACAGATTGCCGACGCGAAACTCGCGCTTGGCACGGCGAATATTCTCCGGGCTGCGTGAATAGATGCCCCCGGTCAGCGCATACGCCGTTCCATTGGCGATCCGCAGAGCGTCGTCGAAGTCCTTCGCCTTGAGCACCGCCAGCACGGGCCCGAAGATTTCCTCCTGGGCGATCACCGCGTTCGGAGCAACATCGGCAAAAATGTGCGGACCGACGTAAGTCCCCTCGCTGACGAGAAACCCCGCATCACCGGCGTAGATCAGGCGGCACTCCTGTTTCCCTTTGTCGATAAAACCCTGGATGCGCTCGCGGGCTTCCTCGTCAATCACCGGACCGACCTTGCAGCTAGGGTCCTCCGCGGGGCCGATCTTTAGACTCCTGGTCGCCTCGACCAGGCGTTCCACGAAAACGTCGTGTACCGATTCCATGACTATGACGCGCGAGCATGCAGAGCACTTCTGCCCCTGGTACCCAAAAGCGCTGGCGACCGTGCCGACGATCGCCTCATCCAGATCGGCATCGTCGGCGACGATGATCGCGTTCTTGCCCCCCAGCTCGGCAATCAGCTTCTTGATGTGCGTCTGCCCCGTCCTGAGCTCCGCGCTCTGCCGATTGAGCAACATGCCGACCCCGCGCGACCCGGTGAAGGCGATCAGGGCGACATCGGGATGCTCGGCCAGTGTCGGTCCGATCTCCTCGCCGATGCCGGGCAGGTAATTCACGACGCCGCGAGGGAATCCCGCCTCGTCGAAGATTTCCATGAGCTTGGCTGCGTTGACCGACGACTGCTCCGCCGGCTTCATGATCGCCGTGTTGCCCGTGACCAACGCCGCCGCCGTCATGCCGCAGAGGATCGCCAGCGGGAAGTTCCACGGCGCGATGACGACCGTGACGCCGCGCGGCTCATAGTGGTACGAGTTATCCTCCCCGGGCAGATTATTTGCCGACGGCTTCGCCAGCCGACGCATCTCGACCGCGTAGTATTCCAGGAAATCGATCGCCTCGCACACGTCGGCGTCGGCTTCGCGCCAGTTCTTGGCACACTCGAAGACCTGCCACGCTGCCAGCTCAAAACGCCGCCGCCGCGCGATGCCCGCCGCCTTCACGAGTAGGTCAGCGCGCACATTCGGATCGACATCGCGCCACGCCAGGAATGCCGCCTGAGCCGCAGCAATCGCTTGCAAGGCGTCCCCTGGAGTGGCCTTGCCGCACTTACCGACGATCTCGCGCACGTGGGACGGATTGATCGAGTCAATGACGCTCTCGGTTGCGACTTTCCGGCCGTCGATGACGAGCGGATAGGTTTGACCGAATTGCTTGCGCACCGCGGCGAGCGCATCCTGCATATCCCGCCGGCTTGGTTCCGCGCTGAAGTCCGCCAGCGCCTCGTTCTTGAACGCCGGCGTTGGTACCCTCGCCGCTGGCCCCTCGTCCCTGGGAGGTGGGGAGATCGTCTGCGCAGGATTCATGAGTAGTTTCTCCTCCGACACATGCTCGGCAAAGCTCGCGCGCAAGAAGGAAGTATTCGCGGTGTTTTCCAAAAGTCGCCGCACCAGATACGCCATGCCGGGCAGAAGCTGACCGTATGGCGTATAAACACGCACACGCTGCCCGAGTTGCACCAGCGCGTCCTTGATCGGATCAGCCATCCCGTAGAGCATCTGAATCTCGCACGATCGCTCCGGCAATCCCATGAGCTGGGCGGCGGCGAGGGCGTGCGCCAGGCTGCGCACATTGTGACTGCCGAAGGCGGGCCGCAGCCAGGCGTGATTCGCCAAAAGAAAGAGCGACATCCGCTCGTAACTCGCGTCTGTCTCCCACTTGTATCGATAGACCGGCAGCGGCCAGCCCTCTTGTGCACAGACGACCGTCTCGTAATCCCAGTACGCCCCCTTGATGAGCCGCACCCACACCGGCACGCCGCGCCGCTTCGCCCAACTCAAAAGCCCGTGCAGGTCCGCTTCGCACGAGCGCAGATAAGCCTGAATAGCGATGCCAACGTCGGCCCAGCAGCGGAACTCATCCTCTTCGAGAATCTCTTGAAAGATGCGAATCGTCAAATCCTTGTAGGACGATTGCTCCATATCGAAATTGACGAATGCCCGATGCTTCAACGCCGCCCGCAGAATCGGCCGTAACCGCCGTCGCACCACCGCACTGGTGTGCTCCGGCGCCATCGGATCGAATTGACTGAAGAGCGACGACAGCTTGATCGAGACGTTGACCCGTGCCAGCGGCCCCCCCGCGTCGCGATCGATCAGATCAATCGGCGCCCACTCATTCACCTCGCGGCTTAGCCCCTGGATGAGCTCCAGATAATCCTGCTGGCTCTTCTCAGCTTCCTTCTCCGTGATGGTCGCTTCGCCCAAAAGGTCCACCGTAAACGTCAGTCGACGGCGACGCAGGCTTTCGACGGCTACGAGTGCCTCTTCGAGATTGGACCCGGCAATGAATTGATGGGCAAGGCTCTCCGCATTACGCCGGGCAACCCCCGCCACCAGGTCCGCCAGCCATCCTTGCCGCGGAATGAAACGCATGCCGATGCGGGCCCAGTCCGGCAGATGATCCCGCGTCTCGGCAAAATACTCGCGCAGGTGACGCGTGATGCTTTCCGATGTGTGAAGCTGCGGAAGGGCGTCGATGAATCGGAACAGTTGAACCTTCACGACCTCGTCGTGCATGGTCCAGTCCATGAAGCGTTCATCCCACCAGCGCGGCGAAAACAGCACCGGCCCGCGCTGCGATACCCGCGCAAACATCTCCTGCCCGTAAACGCGGGTCAAGCCTTCCAGCCGATCTCGATCGAGATTCGATGCCGTCACATCTGCTCCGTCATCCGTGGGATATGCTCGATGCTGGTCCTATCCATAATAATATGGTGAAGCGGCGGATGTGTCACACCAGCCCCACGCGCAAGCGTGGGGGCATCATTCAACTCCCACGTTTGCGCGTGGAGCTGGTTCGGCGGAACTTGCATGGCAGAAACCATCGGCGAATTCAAGATCCTCGCAGAACTGGGCAAGGGGGCCCACAGCACGATCTACCTGATCCGCCGTGCCAGCGACCAGCGCCAGTTCGCTCTCAAGGTCGTCCCACTCGAAAACAAGGACGACATGAAATTCCTCGAACAGGCCCAGAACGAGCTCCGCGTCGGCCAGATGCTCGATCATCCCAACCTCGTCAAGATTCATGCCCTCGAAACCGAACGCGACTGGTTCTTCCGCGTCCGCAAGGCCCACCTCCTGATCGAACACGTCAACGGCAAGACGCTCGATCAAACGATGAAGCTCTCCACCCCGTGGCTCGTCCAGGTATTCGCACAGGTCGCCGCCGGGCTCGTACACATGCACCGCCGCGGCGTCTACCATGCCGACCTCAAGCCCAACAATATCATGCTCAACCGCGCCGGCATCGTGAAGATCCTCGACTTCGGCCTCGCCTGGATCAAGGGAGAGCCGAAGGAACGCGTGCAGGGAACGCCCGAGTACATGGCCCCCGAGCAGTCGAAGCACACCCGCGTCAACGAGCGCACCGATATCTTCAACTTCGGCGCCACCATGTACCGCCTCGTCACCGGCAAGCTCCCGCCGAGCACCGTGGCGGCCCCGCACAGCCCCGCTCCCGATAAGAAGCTCTTCCGCGACCTCCTCAAGCCGGTCCAGCAACTCGCACCGACGACACCGGCCCCATTGGCCGACCTCATCCATCGATGCCTGGATTACGATCCCAAAGGCCGTCCCGAACGCGTGGGCGAAATCCTCGACGAATTGAATGTCCTGATCGAAAGCCTCGTGAAATCCGACGACGACAAGCTTGAAGCCATGGGCTGGTAAATAAAGGTGTTAGGACCCTTTTATAAAGGGTCCTGACACCTTTATGGCTTTGTCTCTCGTATTTCCCCGTGCTCCCCGTGTTCCCCGTGGTTCGTTTGCAGTGGCGATGCCCGTGAGGTGTCACTCACGCGATCCGTACTGAGCTTTGAGGCCCAACGCCTTCGGCGTAAATCCATTGGTATCGACATACCCCGGAGCCGATCGAATGAGCCCCGTTTAGTATCGTTCGCAACAATAGATTTCCGATTTGCATTGACTGCTCCCTCCCCCGCAAGGGGGGAGGGGGAAATCGGGAACTTATTCTTCCAAACGTTGCTTGCGGAGCTTTCCGTAGCAGCGGTACAGACCCGCCGTCTACGGCGGGTTGGCTCCGATACTATCCTCGGGTTGGCTCGCCCCCACCCGGATTGAATGGGGTCCAGCGTCCCCAAAAGAAAAACCCGTTTTCGCCAAAAATGGGCTGAAGCGGCAACATCTACCGAGTAAAATCTCAACTCGTTGATACCAAACCGATTCGCTTCTATTGACCGACCGACGTTGAGGACGCCCCAATGCTCAACTTTTGCGTCTATTCAAGTGCATTCCTTCTCTTCCTTGCCACCGTTGCCGGCGGCGCAGCCTACTTTTTTTGGTGGTACCGTCACCAAAAACAGGAGGAGCGTGAAAATTTCAAAACAGCCATTGTCGAACGATTGGGAAAACTCGGAAGTGCAGATTTCGACATGCCTGTATTCGCGCGCGAATGTCAGGTCTCTGGCACGACTGCGACTCAAGTGGCCAAAGAGCTTTATGCCAAACTCTGTGCAAAAGCAGTAGAAGATGGCCTGATTTCGAGTGACGAGCGTGGCAAGTTGAACCGCTTAGCCCAAGCACTTTCGTTGGACGAGAGCACGGTCCAATCAATTGAGCAGGAACACAAGGGACGGCGTTACAAGGCTGCTGTCGAAAAAACCCTGGCCGACGGAACCATTACGGAGGCGGAAGATCGGCTGCTAAGGCAGCTCAGAAAAAACTTCGGACTGAGCCCAGCCCGTGCCCTTCGGTTGGTTGGTGAGCCCGTCAAGGACGGATACCTTGCGCTTTTCCACACCATAGTTAGCGACGGACAAATTACGGACGCCGAGTTTAAGGAACTGGAACGCTATCGCGAGGCGTTAGCTCTTTCGGCCGAACAAGCGCAAGAGCTGGTCCGTCCCGCGGCCACCAAGCTGTATGCGAGTGTATTCGCACAAGCGGCCGCTGACGGAGTAATCACTGCCGCCGAACATGAACAATTGCGGCGTTTTCGCAGCGTTTTGGGGCTTTCCGAGCAGGAAGCCACTGAATTGGTTCGTGATCAGGCCATCACTATCTATCGAGGTCTTTTCTACCATTTGCGACAGGACGGAGAAATTACGAACGAAGAAGAAGCACGTTTAGCACGACTCCAAGCGATTCTCTGCCTGACGCCGGCCGACGTCGCGCCCTACCTTTCGGAAGTTGCGGAAATAAAACGGCGGGCCGCGTTGCGCCGAGGAGAACTCCCGTCGGTAAGCACCCGCTGTTTGCTGGAAGCAGGCGAGATTTGTCACTGGATAGGTGAATGTACATACGCCTGGCAGACGGCGACTACCACCAAGAACATTTGCGGCGACCTGATCGTAACGAGCAACCGAATCATCTTTTCTTCGCCAACCAAGAGTTTTGAATTCTCGCCGACGAAAATCATCGATATCCAGGCCTATTCAAATGGCCTTACCATCTCGACCAGTGGCTCCAAGGGGGCCGGAAACTATCTGACCGCAGACGCCGAAAATCTGGAAGCCGTTCTTTATGGGATAGTTCGGAAGCACAAATACCTTCTCAGCGAGTCGTTCTCGTCCAGCCGAACTCGGCACATACCCGACACCGTAAAGCGTGAGGTATGGTACCGCGACGGTGGTAAATGTGTACGATGCGGCTCAGTCCAGTACCTGGAATATGACCATATTATTCCGCATTGCAAAGGAGGCGCGAATACCGTGAACAACGTGCAAGTACTCTGTCGCGGTTGTAATGCGATAAAGCGAGATCGGATCTGAATTCGACATCGTGTGACGTCAGATCCCCGAGGCAATCGATTGGGAATCTCGGGCAAAGTCATAACGATTTATGTTCCGACGAGTCGGTGAGTAACAGAAGCCGGTCACATGCAACCTTGAGTAATCGAAGGGCCTCGGTGTGGGTGAGGCCGTGGCTATCGTCAACTCCGTTTCCGAGCATCACAAGCACGATGTGCGGATCAAAGTTCTTTTCGGTCACCTCAATGCTCGCGTCGGGCCGGACACCAAGCGATTTCGTTTTTGCACCGGCTGATTTCCTTAATTCGTCAACGAATGCACTGCCGATCAAGCTGACGAACGTACCGAAAAGTCCGAGGCCGCCAAGCATTACGAATGCCGTGGCCAGCCTGCCGCCAATGGTCACAGGAACTTTGTCGCCGTAGCCGACCGTCGTGATGGTGGCCAGCACAAACCATCCGGCATCGGATAACTTGGCAAACGCTTCAGGTTGCGCGGCGTGTTCCAGTTCGAATACGGCCACCGCGCCGAGCCAGCCAAGCGTGAGGACGGCAAAACCGATGATGCCGAATTCATACCGAATTCGAGAAAAGGCGTTGCCGATACACTGCATCGCATTCGTGTAGCGGTAGAGTTTGAACAGGCGCAGTATCCGAAAGGCTCTGACCACTCGCAGCGAACGTAAATCTACCAAGACGCCCACGTAGAACGGCAGGATCGCCAGAAGATCGATGATCGCCATCAACCGAAGTGGATAAAGTAAGCTGCGTGAAGCCACCCATCGGCCAAGGTATTCAACCGTGAACAAACCAGCAAGGACGCATTCGGACCAATGAAAGAAGCCTGCGCTTTGTTCTGAATCGGTAAACTCAAGCTCCACAAAGTGAACGGCGATACTGTAGAGGATCAGCACCAAGATGGACAATTCCAGGTAGCGATGGTAATGCGTTTTCATCGGCTTTGGCCCCAAGTGCTAGATTCATTCAGGCGCCCCTTCTCATTCAATGGGTTCCGGGGACACCTTACTTAATTCGTTGACGCTGGCGAGGCAAGAAAGGGTCGAGAGTCGAATAATACGAATATCAAAATCGTAATACCAGATCTCCACCCCTCGTCACAGGCCGCGTGGCGTCACCCTGACGCTCGCGCGCACCTTCGGCGCCACGGCACACCTCGCGCCGTCCTTCCAAACCACGGGCACGAATCAAGCCAGCGAATCGGTACCGCCCGTGCAGGTCCGGTCGCCGTCACCGGTCGTGGGTGGTACGTCCCGGTGGTGGGTGGCGGTCGCCGTGGCCGTGGCCGTGGCCGTGGCCGTGGGTAGTATACCCCAGCGCGTGCCGATTCTTGGCCGCGCCCGCAGCCACGTACAGACTTTCCACGCTCGGACGCAACACGCTCATCGCGGGCCTCCTTTGGGTATTCGTCCAGATTCATTCAGACTCGTCCAGATTCATTCAGATTCATCCAGCGCCCCGGGGTGGCTCGATGAATGAATAAATGAATACACTAATTGAAGTGTAACCGAGTACCAACCCCATTGCGAGGTCCGTTGCCAGCCGGGAGCCCCCTGGCCACCAGCCATCATGCGAAGTATTATTGCGGCCGGCCGGTCGTATCGGCAGGGTGCCATTTTTACCAACATTTTGCTTGAGGATACCGCGGCGATCCCCTACTATTCACTCCAACGTCATCTCGTGATTGCGGTTACGTGAACGATAAAGACACCGAGGCCCATCCATGGAAATCTTCGGCGGCGCGCTCTGCTGTGTTGGTCTTTCTGTACTGGCCGTCCTTGGGATCGGCGGCGGCATTGCCATGTACATGTGGGGCCGCGGCAGCGGCGGCGGCGGATATGGCGCGGGCGGCGGATGCGGCGGTGGCGGGCCGGGCCGGCGTGGCGGCACCTCCTGCGGCGGCGGCGGAGTCGTCGCCGGCGGCATCATCCAGGGAGGTGGCGGAACGACCGGCGGTATCGGCACGAAGGGAAATCGTAAAGGCGATGGCAAGGGGAATCGCGAAGGCCAAGGCGACGGTGGCGGCGGTATTGGTGGAGGCGGCGACGACTGGGACGCTGGCAAAGGCGACAGGGGCGGTAACGACGGCGGAGTTGCCGGCGGCGGCGGCGGCGACGACGCCAGCGGCGATTCCCCCGAGGCAGAAGATACCGGTGGCGGCGGCGCAGGCTGTGGCGGCGGCGGTGCCGATGTCGGCGGCGCTGAGGAAGCCGGAGGCAATGACGCCGGGGCCCCCGAAGATACCGGTGGCGGCGGCGCAGGCTGCGGCGGCGGTGCTGATTCCGGAGGCACACAAGATACCGGCGGCGGCACAGCCTGTGGCGGCGGCGGAGGTGATTCCGGCGGCGGCGGTGGCGATTCCGGTGGCGGCGGCGGTGGAGCGTCCTGCGGCGGTGGCGGCGGGGCAGGCTGTGGCGGCGGTGGAGGCGGCGGGGGGGGAGACTGACGATGGCGGCAACATCGGACCTCGGGCTCGGCATCGGCTGGCGCGGACCGCTTGCTCAAGCAATCCAGCGCCGAGCCGACCTGGGATTCGTTGAGATCGTTGCCGAGGATTTCTTCTTGGCTGATCGCATCCCTCAGCCCATCCTCGAACTCCACGAACGCGGCGTACGCATCATCCCGCACGGGGTCGGCCTGTCGCTCGGCGGCGCCGAGCCGATCGATCCACGCCGCGTCGAGGCTTTGGGCCGCCTTGCGCAGCAGGTCCAGGCGCCGCTTGTGAGCGAGCATCTCGCCTTTTGCCGGGCAGGTGGCCTGGAGACCGGCCACCTTTTGCCGTTGCCTCGAACGCGCGACATGCTCGAGCTACTCATATCCAATGTCCGACAGGTCGAATCCGATCTACCTGTGCCGCTAGCGTTGGAGAACATAGCAACGCTGTTCGAGTGGCCAGGCGCCGAGATGGACGAAGCTGCGTTCTTGAGCGAGATGTTGGATCGCACGGAGGCGTTATTGCTTCTCGACATCGAAAACGTCTACGCCAACGCCCGCAACATGGGCGGCGACCCGCTTGCGTTTCTCGATAGGCTGCCGCTAGACCGGATTGCTTACGTTCATGTTGCGGGCGGATACGAAGCGGGTGACCTATTCCATGATACGCACACCCATCCCATTCCTGCGGCGGTCTACGATCTGCTCGAAGAACTCTTTTGCCGCGTCGCGGCGCCCGGCGCCATGCTGGAACGGGACGACCGCTTTCCCGGAGAAGCTGAATTGAACGCGGAGTTAGATGGAATCGCGCAAGCAATGCAGCGTGGCCAGGCCCGGCGGGCCGCAGGCGAACTCCTGCATCACGCGTCGACGGCGGAGGATTTGTCATGACGGACTCCGCGAGGCAGCGACTGGCGTTTCAGCAAGCCGAGGTCGTTTGCGCGCTCGTTGCGCAAGGGCCAATCCCACCAGGTTTTCACGCGGAGCGTTTTCGCGCATTCGCCCGGTCGCTGGTTAACAAGCGACGTCAGGCGCTCGCGCGGGCCTGGCCGAATATCGCCCGCATCCTGGCAAAAGGCTATGCTGAACGGTTTACGGTTTACGCCGAATCGCACGCGCTGCCCGAAGGGGGTAGTACCCTTGCCGACGGGCGCGAGTTTTTACGCTGGCTCGAAGCACAAGGCCAACATGGAGATGCCGCGAGGGTGGAGGCGATGGCGTTCGATTTTCGCTGGCGGCCCACGCCGCTTGGTTTGCAGCGGCGAGGTGGTTTCGGCCTAAGGTTCGCGAAGCTACGTGAGACGCCGACTCTGGTGATTGCGGTGCGACTGCCCTGGCTGGGCGAAAGGTGGTGGCGAGTGCCTCTGGGCAAAGCTCGCAAGTAGATCTGATGGGTCGAGCTCGACCTGAGCAAAATGCTCTCGACATTCGTCGCAAAGATTTCGTAGACTCCATTTTCGCATCATTCGTTCGGTCACGGAGGACCACAAATGCCTGAAGAAAAACCTGAGACGGTCAGCAAAACGCTCGGCACCTGGATCAAGGCCGCTATCACCAGCGTGATCGGGCTAATTTCCGGCGCCGTCATCATGTACTTGACTCCGGTGGTGAACAACGCCATTAAGCCCGCAAAGCCAGTGTCGAATTTTGCGACGATCGTCCACGGCCTAACGGTCGAGTTCAACAACCGCGCAACGGGGGCCACGCAAGGCTGGTGGGACTTCGGCGATGGTTCCGCTCTGGAGCCGTTCGATGCGAAAGTTGAGAATGTCAAGCACACCTACCCCAAGCCGGGAACCTATTCGGTCAAGCTGTCGCTCCAGAACCTGCTGGGCGACGCTAGCGACCGAACGGCGTCGGTCGTGCTTGACTCGGAAGGCCTGCCGAAACCGGTGATCGAAACTTTCAAGCTTATTCCGGTTTCGGGTTCCGAACGCGCTCCTGCCACATACAAGTTGCTGAGTAAAGTGAAGAATGCGACCTACGCCATCCTGTCGGTCGGCGATAATCGACCGACCGAAGTCATTGAGGAAGCCACTCAGGAACGATTTATTACCTTTGATGAGATGGGCTCCTACACGATTCGATTTGCCGCAGTCAACGGCAAGCAACTCGTCGAGAAGACGGAGACGGTGTTTGTCAGTCCCAACGAGGGCCACGAGGCCTTGGCCAAGCTCGTCGTGGCGTATGAAGCTGTTCGCGTGCAACGATTTGAGCGGGAGATGAAAATATATTGCGGCTGGCAGCCGGACGCCAAAGACAATGTCTCGCCGGTTCGCAAGGAGCGCTCTATTGATCCGGGATGCACCATCGTAAGTGTCGAATTGGTCAACAAACCAGATCCGAATGGGCCGGCGCGAAAGATTGAAGTGAAGACTTCGCCGGACAAGTCCAAAGTTATGCTCACCGGGGAATTGATAAAGCCAGGAGGCCTGTTGGCGCCCAAAACGGCTCCGCCTCATTGGGTTGCCCAGGTCAAGGTTGTGTTGGAACGCCGAGGGCAACCGGAGATCATTAACCGCGGCGATGTGATGATGGCGGTCAACCTCGGTGGTACTACCAGGATTCCGATGCAGCCGCTTGAGCCTGGCTTCGAGGTCATTCGCAAGCAGGTGAGCGTAGAATTGTGGGACGGCACGCGTAAGGTCTGGGAGGGCAACAAGCCTGTCAACAATGCGACGGTAATTCTACGAAACCAGACCTGTCGCGTTACGACAACGCCGCAGAACGACGCGATGCTGCTTAAGATCGATGGCGGAAGCAGTGGCGCGGTGGCGATACCAACGCTGCCGCCTTCGCTGCCAGTGGGTCCCCTCATTCGTCCGACTGGATTTGAGCGTAATCCGCTTTTGCCCAAGAAGAAGTAACGGCAGGCGCCCCAGCCCTGCGGGTCAAAGTGGGGCTGGGAAGTTCAACATCACGGAGCTACTTGACCCGCTCCATGGTAATGAGGACGTAGTTCTTGCCGTCTTTGAGAGCGAATTCGCTGGGCCTGCCATCTCCTGCATCGGGCGCCAGACACAATTTCAGCGTGGACTTCTCGATCTGATAGATCCCCTCGAAGGTCTTGTTTTCATCCGCTGGCACGATGTCGATTTCCTTCGGCTTCGCGGACGGGTTGAGTTTAAATGCGCCTTTCTTACTTTTGTCGTCTTTCGTGAAGGTCAAATTCTTGCCGTCCTTGTCGAACTCCATGATGGCGCCTTCAACATTGTTGTCCTTGCCCTGGTTCGTTTCCAGGCTGACAATTTTCCATTTCCCGTGAAGGGCTGCCTTCTCCTTCTTTTGAGTCGCGTCGTCGCCGCCCTGCGCAGAGAGGACGACCACAAGGGCGACTGCGAACGAGGCCAAGCCGAATGTTCTCAAGGTATCTCCTTGATTGAATAGAACAAGAAATCGTATTCTGACGTTCACTCGACAATGAATGCATTGTGAATTTGAAGTTCGCTTCGGTCATCCGTGATGCGGGTGAGATCTCGCCCGGCAATTGACGTAGGCTTACTTCTTGGCGTCTTTCTTGCGGGTGTAAGTGATCTCCATGACCTTGAATTCTTCGGGTACTCCTTCGGGTTGACGGAACATTTCGAAGAATTGCTCATCGGCACTGATGATTTTGAGCACGTCGCGAGCTTTCATTTTTTTCTTGCTGGCAGGGTCGAAATCTTCGCCTGTCATCGTGAGGGTTCTTTTTTGAGCATCATAGGTTCCGTGTAGGAGCATCACGCTCGTGGACATGCTGTCAAACCAGGTCGTCACGTATTTCTTCTGATGGCCGTCGTAGGCGACGATGCCGAGACCGGAAAAACTGCTGCCAAAGAACTCGCCCTTGTAGGATTCCTGAAGGTAATTCCCACCCAGGATCATTGTGCGTGTCATGAGGCCTTTTGATTCGGTTGGCTTTTTGGGATCGAGGTAAAACTTGACCTTGGCCTCGTAGGTGCCAACGAGACTTTCCAGCACCTTGTGCTCGGGGCCGCGCTCAACCTTCGGCGGTCCGCCGCCTTCTTTTTTATTGTCGCCGCCGTCCGAAGGTGCCACCAAGCTGCCTGCCAGTAGGCCAGCCAATGTTAGGATGAAGAAGCGGTGCATGAAGCCTCCAGAAAACTACGTGGATAAGAAACCCAGTTGTTATGGTAATTACATTGGTAGTGCAATCGCGATTCATAAATTCAATGTTGGAAGTTCGCTTGCTGCGTCGCTCGATTTTATAATCTGCTCGGCGACAACGCCGGCCAGATCGAGGTACGTCTTGGCAATGGGGCAATCAGGGTGCTTGTGGACGATCGGATCACCCGTGTCGCCGCACTCAGCAACCTTAGGGTCGATCGGGATCTCACCGAGAAAGGGGACGCCGGTTTCTTGGGCGAGTTTTTTGCCGCCGCCGTGCCGAAAGATCTCGTATCGTTTGCCATCCGCGCCGAGGACGTAGCTCATGTTCTCGACGATGCCGAGGACAGGTACGCGCACCTGGTTGAACATTTCCAGACCCTTGCGAGCATCGATGAGGCTGACGTCCTGGGGCGTCGTGACGATGACTGCCCCCGACAAGGGGGCTGTTTGCGTCAACGTGAGCTGCGCGTCGCCCGTACCTGGGGGTAGGTCGATTACAAGGTAATCGAGTTCGCCCCAGTTGATTTGCGTCAAAAAAGCGGTGATGTACTTATGCACCATGGGGCCGCGCCAGATCATAGCTGTTTCCGGCTTGACGACAAAGCCCATGGACATGAGTTTGATGCCGTAGCGATCGAGCGGGAACTGGGCGGTGTTGGGATCGAAAACTTCCTTGACTCCCATCATGATCGGAATGCTCGGCCCATAAATGTCAGCATCGAGCAAGCCGACCCGCCGGCCAAGCATGTGCAAAGCGAGCGCGAGGTTGGTGGCAACGGTTGATTTGCCGACGCCTCCCTTGCCGCTGGCGACGGCGACGACATTCTTGACTCCGGGCATAGCGATTTTTTCTTGAATGGGGCCTGGCGGAGGAGGCATGAAATAATCTCCGGGTAAACGTTCGCCCGCAACCTGGGAGCTAGGCTGAACGGCATCAGGGTTTTCTTTTGACACAGTCAGGACACTGACAAAGTAGGCGAAGACTTTCCAGGGTAAAAAGACCCGAGTCATGCCCGTCGCTCCAGACGATTTTATAGGCGTAATGGCCGATCGGGCTGATGGAGATTGGCTTCAACGGCGCGAGTTCGTTGGGATTCAAAACGCGAAATGGGTCGGGTGGTTGGCCCGCCTCCCCCTTGCAACCGGCACACGGGCAGTTGCTGCGCAGATGCGACCATGCGAAACGGCTCTGATGGCCGTCGCTCCATTCGATGACGAGATGGTCTTCACCGTCTTTCTTGAGTGCAAGGGGACGAAGGCCAGGGACTGGCATGTCGATTCCTCATCAACGGGTGGTACACGGAGATTATAGCGAGGGGAGGGGCAACTGTCGGGTGGGTCCGATATGGTTGGCTCACTTCCTACTTGATCGGCTTGCTCAAACTCGCCAACAGGGCCGGTGCCGCGTTCGGCGTTGGAGAATCGCCGCGCTGCCATGCTGCGATGAGCTTCAGAAGTTCTGCATCACGGCGAGATTCGGCAGCCTGGAAACGTTCCTTGAACCAGGCGATTGCAGATTCAAGGAACTGGCTAGCGGCCGTCGGGTGCAGTCTACGCATTGGCAGTGCCTCGATCGCCTGCCAAAGTTCCGAGTGTCCTATGTTTGCCTTCGTGCTGACACACAAGACGGGTACATGCATCGTCGGAGACAGATCGATGGCAGCCCGCACCTGGGCAGCAGTCTGCTCTGCGGTCGGCAGGTCGGCTTTGTGTACTACGACAATATCGGCGCATTCAAGGATACCTGCTTTTTCCCATTGCACGTCGTCTCCGGTTTCCGGTTGGAGTAGCAAAACGACCACGTCGGAAAGATGGCGTACGGCAACATCGCCCTGCCCGGCACCAACGGTTTCGAGAAAAATCACGTTGAAGCCAGCCGCTTCGAATAGGCGGATCATGACGTCAAGATGCTCGGCCAGGGCACCATGCCCTGACTGGGCGGCGAGGCTGCGAATGAAGATGCCGTCGTCGGTCGAGTTGCCCATGCGAAAGCGATCACCGAGAAGTGCGCCGCCAGAGAGCGGGCTTTGCGGATCGCAGGCGAGGACCGCGACTTTCCGGCCGTGATTCCGCGTAATCGGAATCAGCTTGCCGATCAGCGTGCTCTTGCCGACGCCGCCGCCACCGGTGAACGCGATGACGCGGGCGCAGGGGAGAATCGCTGCGAGGGCCGTCTGTATTTCCGCGAGTGCTTCCCCCTGAGCAGCAAGGCTTAGCAATCGAGCCAGCGCGTGGCGGTCTCCCTTGCGCAGCCGATCGAGGAGGGCCGCGATCATGGCTTCGGCTCCCGCGGTGCCTTGAGAAATGCGACGATGTCATCCAGAGACGTGCCCGGGCCGAATACCTTAGAAATTCCCATCGCAGTCAGCTTGGATATGTCCGTTTCTGGGATGATGCCGCCAACCAGGATGCCGACGTGGTTGAGATTCGCCTGTTTCATGAGTTCAAGAATGCGTGGCACCAGCGTCATGTGAGCGCCAGAGAGCAGGCTCAGGCCGAGCCAATCAGCGTCTTCATCGGCTACGGTGCGAACAACGGCTTCTGGGGTTTGCCAGAGCCCGGCGTAGATGACGTGCATGCCGGCATCGCGCAGGGCTCGTGCGACGACCTTGATGCCGCGATCGTGGCCATCGAGGCCGACCTTGGCGAGGACGATACGAATTGGGTGATCCATCCCGTCTCTCCCACTCATGCCCGGGCCGCGTTTGAACATGAGGGAAATTGCTTACTTTGAGGCTTTGGCCTTTTCAAGCTTCATCTCTACGGCGACCTTGCGTTCCAGGTCGCGACGGCTTTCGGTGGCGAATTTGAGCCCGGTCTGCCAGGCCTGGATGGCCAGGTCGCGTTCGCCCAACGCCATGTGCACATCGGCAAGGTGGTCGTAAATCTCAAGATGCTGGGCGCTCTTGTCCTCGATCGCCTTGAGCAGCCATTCTTTCGCGTCTTTGTTTTTCTTCTGCTTGTGCAGGACCCAGCCAAGGCTATCCAGGTAGGCGCCCGAATCGTGATCAGTTTTCGCGTTGAATTCCGGGTCTTTCTTTCGGCGTTCGCGGTCGAGGTCGATCGCCTTGCGGATAAGCTTTTCGGCTTCTTCGAGCCGCATGTTGTGATCGGCCCAGATGTAGCCCAGATCGTTGTAGAAAATCGGGTTGTCCGGGCGTTTTTTGACGAGGTACTCAAGGTGTTCCGTCGCCCGATCGATTTTTTTCAGATCGACGTAAACGTTGCTGGCTTCATAGCGAAACTGGACGATGTAGCGATCCTTCTCTTTTGGGCCGAGGCGTTCGTCGTCGGACACCTGCTTGATGATGTCCTCGAATGTACTCGCAGCTTCCGCGTATCGGCCGGCTTCACGAAGGACCCAGCCCTTGAGGTGGCGGTCAATCCAGTCGTCTTTTTTCTTGAGGAGATTATCGACCAGCTTGATAGCTTGATCGTATTTGCCCTGTTTCGCGGTAGCCTTGACGTAGGTCTCGAAAATAACAGGCCGCAACCGCCCGGCGGTATCGAAGCTGTCGCGAGGCTCGCCGAAGTCGACTTCGCCTGAGCGATCGGCAATCGTTGGAACGACCTTGCGGTCTTTGCCGTCGTCGGTGTTGAGTTCGAGCAATTCCTTGCAGACGCGGGCACAGTCGGCGTACATTTTCTGTTCGAAATAGAGATCCGTGACGAGTCCGTACGACTGGCTGAGCTTTTCGAGACTTTGCAGCTTGGCGGCTTTCTCCATGCAGACGCGAAGAAAGGTTTCGGCGGTCTTAAGGTCCTTCAGGTCCGCGGCCGTCAGTCCGAGCACGAGGGCGGCATTGTAGGACAGCTCTTTTTTCTTTGCGGCAGGTTGCGCATAGGCGAGAAGTGCCTTAGCCTGTTTGGGATTATCGGTGAGGGTCTTGAGCACCCCGCGCATTGATTCGTTGCCTGTTAGCAAATTCAAGGCCGCGAGCTCTTTCTTGAGGGGGTCTTCGCCGGCCGGCCCACGCGGTGCACCCAGCGTGAAAATGAAGGTGGCGACCAACAGGCTTGCCTGCCATTTCCTTGCCATTGCTGCTCTCCGTGTCTTGACTTTTGTGTCCGTGACATTCCATTTCTGAAGGATTGGGCCTTTTTGTTTATGTTAACCAATTCGCCGGCGCGACGCCACACCACCTTGGCGACGCCGTGCGGTTTCGTCCAGGTTGGCGACTAACGCGAGTCGATAAAATGCGTTGAAGAGCAAAAGGCGTGACAGAGGGTAAATCAGGGAGAATACAGCGAAGGCGACATAGACAGGCAGGGCAGGCGTGCCCTCCGAGTGCATCAGGGAGGCGAGCGAATTACGAGCCCATCACGAACCGATGATCCGCAGGGAGTATTGACCACAAACGCCAAGCGGATCACGTCCGATGGAGGCAACGGCGCAGAATGCGACGCTGCTCTACCCCATACCGTTCAGAATTGCAACGTTACGCGCAATGTTGCGTGCCATTTCGGAAAGATGGCGATTACGGGCAGCGTTGCCAGTTTGAACTAGCAGGTACCGGAATGGCAGTCCCCGGCGATGAAAAGCTACCCGACGGTGGACAGCAGGGACTCGGCGGACACATAGGTACGCATTGCGGAGCTGAGCCGCCGAGATGTCCCGGCCGATGACACCAGCGTTCCCAGAACGCGCAGCAGCCGCTACTCATCAGGAAGCTGGACGCAATGCAGGCCAAGAGAAGTTTTCTAACCAACATCAACCTTCTCCCTTGATACGAATTCTGCGCGGTAGGATAGAATATCCGCGTGCAGGTCGGTCGCGATAGCCGGATTTTATTTTTCCGTCAAGTCCGACTGCCCGAAAGCCGATAGGGGTCGGATAACCCGTGCAAATGGACTTTTGCGTTGTGTCCGCGATGCGGTAGGTTACGGCATCTCGGTTAGATACCAGTTGTATTCGTCTTCAAGTCTGGGATGGCACCTATGAAACCAGTGTGGTCTGTTGCTCTGCTGATCATTCTCGCGTCCGCCAGTTCGGCAACTGCGCAGGGAAAACCCTATGATTTTGCCTACTACCCCCTCAAGGTCGGTCAGCGCTGGACGTATCTTGCCAAGGACGTTCGCGCGACGGGTTCGGGCGAGGCGCCGGTACGGAGAGTCGTCGTCGAAGTGGAGCGGGAGGAGCCCTATATTGAGAAGAAATTGAGCAAGGATGGCAAAGAAATCGATACGAAATACATCGGTTTTCTGGTTCGATCCACCAGCGGAGGCAAGACCACGCGCGACCATGTTGTTGTGCTCGCCGATGGCGTCTATCGCGTGCATGCTGCGGGAACGCCGATCACGCCGCCGTTGCCTTTCTTCAAATCGGGCGAGAAGTGGAACGCAGATTCGATCAGCGGTAACACCACCATCAAGGGAACCTTCACGGCAGGTGCTAAGCGGATCACCATCGGGAAAACGGCTTACGACGCCTTTCACGTTGCGTTTCGCGACCACAAGACAGGCGATGATCGCGTTGAGATCGATTACTGGTTCGTAAACGAGGTCGGTATGGTCCGCCAGCGGGTGCGGGCACGGAATCACGAAATCGTGCTCGAACTGGAGAATTACGAAAAGAAATGAGCCGGCGCTGATCCGCAGGCACTTGGCGTGCGCCTACCCCGCGGATTCCAGACGCAACCACTTCTTGATCCTGGTCAATTCCTTGGTCCATGCATCCCCAAGTCGTTGTTGCACGAAGGCGGCGTAGAGTAGATCGACGGTTTCCAGGAGGTGCCGCACTTGCGTGATGCGTTCTTCGAGTCGGGCCCGACCGTCCTCAGCTTCGGGGGCCGGCAGTTTGGCGCCGGCGATGGCGAGTGACTCTGCTTGCAAATTCAACTCGTACTGTGAGTCGTGTCGAACAAGCGTGAGGCCCATTTTGCGAGGCAATTTTCCCGACTGGATGGCGCGGTGCGCTTCGGGCAACTTGCTTGGGCCGTCGCTGGAAATACTTTCGCGTCCCGTCTGGCCTCGTGGGCATTCCAGCTGCAGGGACCGTGAGATCATCAGCGTCACTTCGGAGCTATCGCTGAGCTTGATCGTGTCCGAATCGTTTTCGAGCGTGAACCACAGCCAGATCAGAAATTCGTTGCCGAGGAAGTCGCGGTTGTTTTCATCCGGCATCCACGCGACCTCGTTTACTTGGCCCCCCGGCGTGAATGGGGAGGGCTTGGCGTCATCGACATGGCGTTGAAGATTCGAGAGTTCCGCGAGGCCGAACGCCTGCCGGCCTGCGCCCAGAAGCTCGAACTTTCGCCCGAACGATTGATGAAAAAGCGTGACGAGCCGATCCAGCACCGTCACTGCCGTGGAGCCAACAAGCAATTCATTGGACGGGCCGTCCCAGAGAACGGGAATCGCTTTGCGACGAAGGTAGCGGCCGTCCTTCGCTTCATTTTCGAGTCGATCTTTGGCATACTCGCGTGCCTGGCGTTTTTGCTTGCCGCTGGGATTGCCACTCGGGTTGGACGCGGTTAACGCTTGTAATTCGACCTGGTAGTAGGCGCGCAGAAGGTCGCTCGGTAACTTCTGCTCATCGACGCGCATGGCTACGTGCAGTCCATCGTTGATCACATTCTTGGCGAGATCAAACGACGTATCCAGGATGTGATCTCCAGTAATCCATCCGGCTTGCGAGCCGTCGCTGGACGCGACGCGTTGCTTGCCGATTGCGTTCGCGGCGAGCTGGTCGAGGAACTCCGCTCCAAACGTGCGGGGCGGCTTGCCGCTGACACTGAAACGCATACAAGTGACACGGCCCGAGAGGAAACCCATGATGTGTGCTATCCATTTGAAAAAACAAAGAACCCGAAGCGTCAACAGGTGTTCACGCCTCGGGTTGCGGTGGTTGTTTGGAACGAGGGGTTAGTTGTTGTTCCAGCGGTGATTCGGGGAGAACTTTTCGTTGTCCTTCTTCTTCATTTCGTCTTGGACGACGGGATGCCAGCCTCCATCTCGCTTTTCCGGCGGCACGTAGTTTTCGCGTGCCCAGCGGCGCAACTGAAGCTCTTCGATCAGGTCCATCTCCAGTACTCCATGACTCATAAAGATCCCCTTACCAGATGTGAGAGGTTGCCATTCCACGTGAAATGGTAACAATCTAATATATTCACGAAAGGCGGAAGATCAAGCGCCAAGTCGCGAAACCGCAAGGATTTGCAGGGTAGCAAATCCGCCAGAACATCCCTGTTTCGCCTTGTGGTCAGAATCGCTTTTGCCGCTGCAAAAGGTACTCCATCAGTGCCTTGTCGAAGCCGATGCTCGTGTCGGTCGCCAGGTAATCAATGCCGGCTCTGGCGCAATCCTCCTTGTACTTCGCGCGAAATTGCTGGACGGCGTCCAGGTAGTCCGGCTTCATCCCGGCCGCATCGAGCGTCATCTTCTGGTTCTCTTCCACGTCCTTGAATTCGACCAGCCCCTCGAACGGAAAATGCACCTCGGCCTCGTCGAGAATGTGGAACACGATGACATCGTGCCCGCGGTGCCGCAGCATGTGCAGGCTCTGAAGGATCGGCTCCGGATCGGCCAGCAGATCGCTGAACAGCATGATCAGGCTCTTGCTGCGCACCATTGCGGCGAGCTGCGACAGCCCGTGAGCGACATCGGTCTGCCCCGCCGGCTTGAGATTCGCCAGCAGCGCGAGAATTGTGCCAAGCTGCGTCCGTTTGCTGCGCGGCGGCAAGCACGAGCGGATTTGCGTATCGAACGCGACCAAGCCGACCGGATCTTGCTGATGGATCATCATGTAGCCGAGCGCCGCCGCCAGGCAGATGGCGTAGTCGAACTTGGTGAGCTGTTGCCGATAGGTGTAGCCCATGGACGCCGACAGATCCATCACAAGATAGCCGGTGACATTGGTCTCGGCCTGGTATTTCTTGAGGTAATACTTGTCGGTTTTGGCGTAGACGTTCCAGTCGAGGTCCTTGAGATCATCCCCGGCCGTGTACTTGCGGTGTTCGCTGAATTCGACGGAGAAACCGTGAAAGGGGCTGGCGTGCAGTCCTTGCAGGAAGCCTTCGACGATGAACTTGGCGCGCAAATCGAGCCGGGCGACTTGCTGGATGACTTCGGGGCGCAGGTATTGTTCTGGTTTTTTCATTTACCACGCAAGCCCCATGATGAGCGCAGCGATTCGTGGGGGCCTTTCGTGTCATGATATCAACGGCGGCGAAAAATGGGTTGCCTTGCGCTTGCAACGGATACACTCACCCTCACGCTAGCCCGCAATTCTCACCGATACACTGGCGCGATGGCCCCTGATTTGGCATAAAGGCTTTACCACAAGTTCTTTGTCCCAAATGCAGGAGGCCATCGCGTTATGACACAGTGTACCGCAACGCGTTTTGATTTCCAGGC
>SXGT01355050.1_pt1 | contig 25689 bp, 23 predicted proteins | sample 3176221 | NCBI WGS metagenome assembly SXGT01 (sample SAMN11356862, study PRJNA531348) | freshwater metagenome | isolation source: freshwater sample F1-120 | place: China: Fuxian Lake, Yuxi | collected 2017-12-25
AGAAAAAGCAGCGTCGGGGCCACCATCAGAACGACGAGCAATAATATGTTTTTCAATTATCGTGGCACCGAGCGCAACAGCAGCAATTGACGCAGTTGAGTCAAGTGTGTGATCAGATAATCCAATTTCACAATCCCATCGATCGCGCATAAAGGGAATTGCAGCCAAATCCATCTCGATTGGATTAGCTGGATAGCCAGAATTACACCGAAGGAGAGCAAGTTGAGTATTGCCCGCGCCTCGTGCCGCATTAACAGCATCGTCAATTTCCTGGACGGTAGCCATACCTGTAGACATGATCATCGGCTTACCAGTTCGAGCGATGTATTCAATTAGCGGAATATCTACGAGTTCAAACGAAGCTACCTTGTAGGCGACCACATTGTGCTCTTCTAAGAAATCAACGGCTGTCGTGTCAAACGGTGAAGAAAAATATATCAACTTTTTTTCTTTTGCTCGCTTAAATAACTCAGCAGTCCACTCCCAAGGAGTCATTGCTTCGGCATATAGGTCGAAAAGTTGTTTCCCGTCCCAAAGTGTTCCACCTGTAACTTGAAATTCAGGCAGAGTCGAACGAACAGTAATTGTCTCGGGTAAATAATGCTGCAGTTTGATCGCATGGGCACCACTACTAGCAGCCGCATTAATAGTCTCAAACGCAGTCTCGAGTGAGCCTCCGTGATTCGCAGACATTTCAGCAATAACAAAAGGAGTATGCGACCTTGAAATTGCACGATTACCAATAGAGAACAAGTTCACAATAATAGTCTACTTGCGATAATCCAGTTGCCAAAACAGCCATACTTTCTCAGGTACTATGAGCGTATGGCTATTGAATTTGTAGATGGACCAGTTCTAGTAGTAGCTGCACACCCAGATGATGAGGTATTGGGCTGTGGTGGATTAATTTCTAAACTGACAGCTTCAGGGATTGATGTAGTAATCAAATTTATGTCTGATGGTGAGTCCTCGAGAGGCAAACAGAGTAGAGAAGAGACCGATCACCTAGTAGCTCAAAGAAATCTTGCTGCGCTTAGATCATCTGAGATTCTTGGCATTAAGAAAGTGCACTTCGGAACTTTTCTTGATAACCGAATGGATTTAGAACCATTGGCAAATATCGCACGTGAACTTGAAACAATAATTGGAAAACTAAAGCTCTTGACAGTATTAACTCATAGTAGTTCAGACCTAAATATTGATCATAGAAGGACAACAGAAGCTGTTTTGATTGTGACTCGACCGGTGCCAAATCAAACTGTACGTACTGTCCTTAGTTATGAAACTCCCTCGAGTACAGAATGGAATTATTCAGTTAGACAACAATTCAGGCCAAATGTCTTTGTTGATGTATCGGCATATCTTGAAAAAAAATTATTAGCGCTTGCTGAGTATCGCTCTGAACTGCGGGACTGGCCTCACCCCAGGTCAATAGAAGGACTAAAAATTGCTATTCAACAGCTGGGGGGTGCCGTAGGAAGAGAGCATGTTGAGGCTTTCAAATTAATAAGGTATTTAATAATATAAATGAAAGTCGCTTTTAGATTTGACTGTACGCCAGGTCTGGGAACAGGCCATGCACATAGGATGGCTAATTTGGCTGAGGAACTTGATTGCCTCGCTGCTGAGATTATCTACATCACATCTGCAATGACTAAACAACAAGATTTACCCTCACGGATTGACATATTTTCTGTTGAATCAAATCATGTGAGTCAACCAAATGACTGGGACCTTACGATTGACGCGCAATCTCTAGGTGATGTTGGCAAGAGGTTTGAGGAACTGGATGCCTATAGTACGTTGAAAATCTGCAATCAAAAAAAAATTGATGTGTTAATACTTGACCATTATTTTCTGAGCCAGAAATGGGTAGACCTGGTCAATAAAAATGGACTTCTTGTAATTGCTGTAGACGATATAGGCAGAACCTGGAACAATTTGTTTGCACTTATTGACTACAACCCGATAATAAAAATAAAATACCAAAGTATCGCTGGTATCAAACATAAATTATTTGGACTCAATTACACTCTTTTGAGTCGAGAGTATAAAGACACACAGCGCACTCCTCAAGAGAATGGGGAAAGTATCCAAGTGTTTACTGGTGGTACTGACCAAACTGGATTGACGAGTAGACTAATGAATGTTATTCGCCCAATCCTTGACCCCATGGATAGGATTCTGCTTGTAATAGGTAATCAAAATAATGATTCTGTGATTCTTCGTGAACAGTGGGGAGATGATGACCAAGTTGAAATATATACCTCTTTAACAACTTTAAGCGGGATTAATGCGATTTCGACCTGGGCTATTGGGGCTGGTGGAGTCGCAGCGATCGAGAGATGCTGCGTAGGGGTGCCGTCCTTAGTAGTTTCTATTTCGAAGAATCAAGAACTCATAGGTAAAGATTTAGATGCACTAGGTGTTATAAAATACATCGGTAATCATGACCAACTATTAGAGGCAAATCTCACACTTGCCATTGAGAATTTCAAAGCAGACAAAAACTTACGGGAAAATATCGCTACGGCGGCGCAAGAGAGTGTGGATTCATTTGGAGTGCAACGTGTACTCATAAAACTTTTTCCCGATTTACAAGAAATGAAACTAAGATCTGCCGAAAATGATGATTCCGACAAATTATACTCTTGGGTAAATGATTCATTAGTGCGGGAAAATTCTATACATCGAATCCCTATAACAAAAAGTGAGCACCAGACTTGGTTTCAAAATTACTTGAATAACTCAAGTTCACAAATATATATTCTTGAAATTAAAGGTTTGCTATTAGGGCAAGTCCGGTTTGACCTTATAGACAATTTATTTCATATTAGCTATTCTGTTGATTCCAAATTTCGGGGATTAGGTCTTGGCAAGAGAATAATTGAAATGGGCTTGAAGGAAATAAAGACAGATAAACTGAGTGAATACGTGGCAGAGGTAAGAGATTTCAATACCGCTTCTCGGCGTATTTTCGAATCAATCGGTTTTACTCTTGTTGGTGTAAACGAAGATCAAGTAGTCAAATATCATTTTCAAGATAAGTGCAATTGAGCCTATGGCATTTGCGTTGTTATCCAATAGGCCTTGGAATTCTAAAACTGCTGCACGACTTAATGCAAAGAATCTAGGTCCATTCGTTCTTATCTCAGATAAAAGTGAACTTACTACTACGAACTTGACAAGTCAGAATATAAAAAAAATTTTTGTTGCTCATTGGTCGTCAATTATTTCACCTGAAATTTTTACGTCCTTTGAGACAATTATTTTTCACATGACGGACTTACCATTTAGGCAAGGCGGTAGCCCACTACAGAATTTAATTACAAGAGGAATTAAAAGCACAAAAATCTCTGCTCTACGATGCACTGATGTCTTAGATGGTGGGCCGATTTATCTCAAGGAAGAATTGTCGCTGCAAGGCTCTGCAGAAGATATCTATATACGTGCAGACTCAATTATTGAGAAAATGATTGCTGCCATATTGCTAACAAATCCAGAGCCAATTGAACAGACAGGTGAGGTGGTTTTTTTTCAGCGTCGTAAGATTTCTGATAGCAAAATACCTAAGGGGCTTTCTGAGGAGCAGCTGTACGACTTTATTCGTATGCTAGATGCCCCTGGATATCCGCATGCTTGTCTCTTGATTAATCAGACCAACTACATTTTTACTCAGGCCACGTATATCGATGGTGTTCTCAATGCGAGGATTGAGGTGGTGGACTCTCAAAAACTTGAGTGAGAAGAGTCTTGACAAACTTATAAGTCTTTGGCAGGTATGTTCACATGCTAAAAAGTCATCTACGTCTTCGCTGATGCCATCATTACACCAGAACATAATGTGCATGTAGGTTATTATTGGCAACATGCACTCCGTACAAAAGAACATCTACCTACAGCAAGTATTGGAAAGAAGTGGTATCCATGTCAAAACAACTCGTAAGTGACAGGAGGAAGTCTGTCGGAGGATTGAGGTGAGAGACCTCGATAGGTGGTGGCAAATTCGTTTCTATAGGACTAAACATAATTTGCGAATTGAGGCGTCGGCGGGGGGCATTGGTCTAGTATGGAGGTGTGTTCGTAGGCAAAACCCTTCTTATTACTGGCGGTACTGGTTCGTTTGGGAATGCAGTATTGAGGCGTTTTCTTGAGTCAGACGTCTCCGAGATTCGCATTTTTAGTCGGGATGAAAAAAAACAAGATGATGTAAGGTCTATGTACCTTAATACGAAGTTGAAATTTTATATTGGTGACGTGCGTGATCGTGCAAGCATAAAGAACGCGATGAAAGGTGTTGATTTTGTTTTCCATGCGGCGGCCTTGAAGCAAGTTCCGTCGTGTGAGTTCTATCCCCTTGAGGCGGTGAAGACCAACATTCTTGGAACGGAGAACGTTCTGCAGGAGGCTATCGAGAATAATGTGAAGAAGGTGATCTGTCTCAGCACAGACAAGGCGGTGTATCCGATCAATGCGATGGGTATGTCCAAGGGGCTTATGGAGAAAGTTCTAGTCGCAACTTCACGTGGGCTCAATCACACCAATACGATCATCTGTGGGACGCGCTATGGCAATGTAATGGCATCTCGTGGTTCAGTTATCCCGCTACTTTTTAAGCAGATTTGTGCCGACGTGCCCGTAACGGTTACTGACGTTAATATGACGCGCTTTATGATGACGCTTGATGATGCGATTGAGCTCGTGTTGTATGCATTCGAGAATGGTCACAACGGCGATATCTTCGTGCAAAAGGCCCCTGCTGCGACTATTGGCACCTTGGTTGACTCGTTGAGAAAGCTGCTCGGTCGGCCTGAAAATCCCATCACCACAATCGGTACGCGCCATGGGGAAAAACTTTTTGAGGTACTACTTAGTCGTGAAGAGATGTCTGTGGCAGAGGACCTTGGTAAATATTTTCGGATTCCTGCAGACTCAAGGGATCTCAATTATCAGAAGTACTTAAGTGACGGTGACCCAAGAATTTCGGCGTCAGAGGACTACAACTCGCACAACACGGAAAGACTTGACGAAGACGGAATGACACAGTTGTTGTTAAAATTGACATTGATTAAAACCTTTGTTGAATCAGGAAAGATTGTGGATAGCGAGACATGATCAAGTCTGTTGTGGTCACTGGTGCCAATGGCTTTATAGGTCGCAATCTTAGTCTCTATCTTCGTGCAAACAAGTTGCTCAACGTCCATGAAATTACAAGGTCCACATCTTACGATGAGATCACAAGGATGATCTCTGATGCTGAAATAGTTGTACACCTTGCTGGGGCGAATCGGCCAGATAATGCTGAGGACTTACAGAGAGACAACGTTGACTTCACCGAGACACTTCTGTCGCTTCTTGCATCAGTGAATCCGATTCCTGTCATATATGTTTCTTCGAGGCAGGCAGAACTTAATAATCCATACGGGTTGGCGAAGAGGGCAGCTGAAGGATTAGTTGAGTCATATGGGGCGAATATAGGCTGTCGAGTCAGCATCCTTAGGCTTCCGAACGTTTTTGGAAAGTGGTGTCGACCTAATTACAACTCTGTCGTTGCAACTTTTATCCATAACATCACTCGTGGTATCACATTGCGTGTGGATGATCCAGACCGGGTAATTAATCTTGTATACATCGATGAGGTGGTTGAGACTATTGCTTTGGCAGTCGATGATAAATTGATTGATCCTGGTCCGAGATTAGAAAATGTATACCGGGTCACGCTGGGGGAATTGGCGAAGATTGTGACCGCTATCCACGAGTCTAGAAGCAAAGGAGAAGTTCTCGAGTTAGGTGGCAGTTTTATACGGGCTCTCTACTCCACTTACGTGAGTGCACTTAAACCAAGTGACTTCTCGTATGAACTTGTCTCTCATGTTGATGAAAGAGGTTCGTTCACGGAAGTGCTGAAATCGCCATCTTTAGGCCAAATATCCTTCCTCACCGTCTCATCAGGAGCGACCCGTGGATCTCACTACCACCACTCCAAGATTGAGAAATTTGTTGTAGTGGCAGGTAGCGCCCGGTTTCGTTTTCGGAGCCTTCTCAATGGTCAAGCACATGAAATTTTCGCAACCGCCGGCGCCCCGCGAGTCATAGAATCGGCTCCTGGGTGGGTACACGATATTACCAACATGGATGCAGAAGAACTGGTGGTTCTCGTTTGGGCCAATGAAGTCTTTGAGGCATCAAAGCCGGACACGTATTCGGAAAAAATCTAAAGTGAATCAGCTAAAAATTGTTACTATCGTAGGTACTAGGCCCGAAATCATTAGGTTGTCCAGAGTCATGGCTGTCCTGGATCGAGACTTCAATCATGTGCAAATTCACACAGGACAGAACTACGATCATGAATTAAACGAGATATTTTATGAAGACTTAAGTCTCCGAAAGCCAGACTTCTATCTTGACGCAGCAAGAGAAAATGCTAATCAAACTATTTCGGCGGTGATGTCTGCCGCCGATAATGTCCTTCGTGAGGTGCAGCCTGATGCCGTTCTCGTCTTGGGTGACACCAACAGTTGCATCGGGTTGCTCGCTGCGAAGAAACTGAAGATTCCCACCTTTCATATGGAAGCTGGAAACCGGTGCTTTGATCAGCGAGTTCCGGAGGAGACCAATCGTCGTGTGGTTGACCACATAGCAGATATCAATATGCCGTACAGCGCAATAGCGAGAGAGTATCTCTTGCGGGAGGGAATTCCACCCGATCAAGTGATTGTTACCGGGAGCCCGATGAGGGAAGTGCTGCATTATTATTCAGCAGCTATCGGGCGCAGTTCGGTCTTAAAGGAGATGGGGCTCGATAGAGGGGCGTATTTCGTTGTGAGTCTCCATCGAGAAGAAAACATTGAAAATATTGGTCGGTTCATTGGATTTGTTGAGATGTTGAACACACTTGCGCGGCAACTTGGTTTACCAGTAGTTGTTTCGATGCACCCAAGGACACGCAACCAGATCAAGAATCTTGATATCCAATTTGATGATCTCGTTCAATTGATTAAGTCGATTTCTTTTACTGACTATGTTAGCCTTCAGATAAATTCGCGTGCAGTTCTTAGTGATAGCGGAACTATCAGCGAAGAGTCTTCGATACTCGGATTTAGTGCTGTCAATCTGAGGCAGAGCCACGAACGCCCGGAAGCAATGGAAGAGGGTGCTGTAATGATGGTTGGCAATAGCCCTGAACGATTACTAAATGCACTTGACATCCTTGATCGATCGAGAGAATTTCGGAAGCATCCAGTCATTTTGCCACGCGACTATCTGCCGATGAATGTCTCGGAAAAAGTTTCTCGAATCATTCTTTCATACACAGATTATGTCAATCAAATAGTCTTGCGGAAGGCAATGTTCTAGGAGATTTGAAAATTCGGTAGTTTCCGATTGAGTCAAGCACCTCCATTGCATCGCTTGACAAGAGTGCAGTATTTTCACGGTACTGCAATGAACCATTGGTTAGATTTTCGTACTCTATGGATGGGAGTTTTGTCGTTTGTGGGGCTGGTACAACCGTGATAATCTCGATAAATTGATTGATAAAAGCAATAAATTCGTCGTTGTAGGAGTTCCAGTCTTGGGGAATTCCAGGACCCTCTTCGTACCAGTGTCCAGCAGTAGGGGGATTATGCGTGTAGTCAAAGCCAATGAGAAATGCTCGCTTAAAACCTAAGTAGAGCGCCAGACTTAGAGAGGCATTGAAGGACCCTGCGAAAAGGTCGACATTGTCGCTCACAGAATCCAATTTCTCATTTTTTGGGTATCGGTCGAATACATAGTAGGTATTTTGCATCAACCCCGCGGGAAAGTTCGTCACATTAAGGAATGTGACGATCTTGCGGTCAACCATGTGTTGAGGTCTATAAAAGTTTTGAAATAACCTTCGCGTTTTTCGCGACGGATACTCCCTCTTTCGTAATGCTGGCCAGAAAAACATGGGCTCTGGAAGTATCCAGTATCGGACATCTGTCTTTGAGAAATCAATGTGTCGTGGCATGAAGCCAACGGCGATACCAGGTTTGTCACACAATAAGTTCAAGTCGTACAATTTAACCGAAGCACCATCACCAAAGATATAGCAATCCTCGCCTCTGTGTATCCCCTCGAAACGCCTGATTCGCCTCAAGAAAGGTGTCATAATCAGGTGTATCGTGCGTCGCACGACAATTGAATTCCGTATTGAAGTTGCCATGGTAAAAGACTATCCGTGTACCCATTGTTCTGAGATAGAAATTCAGATTAGGATAGTATTGTAACGTGCGAATTTTGTTTATTCACGAAGTGAACTGGCAGCAGAAGGTTACATTCGAAATACATGAACTGCCAGAATTACTCTCTTGTCGGGGACATCTGGTGGACTTCGTGGATTTTCCAGAGGGTGAGGTCAGGCGTGGATTACGAGCACTAATCGATACTCGGACAGATGTCAGCACGGTTGTTGGCCGAACTATTTCGGGTTCGAGCGTTAGGGTAATCACTCCCGGAAGAGTATTTGTACCACCGTTTGATCGATTTTTTGCATCAGTCACATTGATTCCCTTGCTTGCTCGATTACTCAGGCAAGGAGAGTACGATGCCATCTTTTTGTATGGTGTACCGACGAACGGTTGGCAGGCAACGTTTCTGGCACGCTGGTATGGCGTACCGATTTTATTCAGGGGCATAGACGTTGCTCATTGTTTAAGGAAAACGAAATTCTCACTACTCGTTCGTGCGGCCGAGCGGTACGTTTACAGAAATGCGAATCATATCTCTGTAAATAATCTTGCGCTGCAGGACTACTGCATTAAAGAGGGTGCCCGACGAGATGCCATCACGGTTGAATATCCAGGGCTTGATCGGGATCATTTCCGCATTCCTCAAGATACAGCGTCTCTCAAGCACCTGTGCGGTATTCAAAGCAACGACAGAGTCATAACGTACATGGGTACTTTTTTTCGGTTTAGTGGCTTAGTCCAATTGATTGAAGGTTTTGTTGAGGTGCGCAAGAAGGAGCCTGGCCTCAAACTTCTCCTAATCGGTGACGGCGAATTGCGGGAAAAACTTGAGGAAATCACGAGACGTAATGGTCTTGAAGACTGCGTCATCTTCACTGGAGTTGTCGACTATCGGGATTTACCGCGTTATATGCAGATGGCAACCGTTGCTGTTGTACCGTTCATTCCGAGCCTTGTATCCAACAAAGCTCTCCCTTGGAAAGTCGTTCAATATGTGTCGGCAAACCTGCCGGTCGTATCAACACGGTTGGAAGGTCTGATGGGACTTTTCCCCGAAGGTCAGGGGGTGACCTATTCGGACGGTGATAAGCTTTGGGATAATATTCTGATGTTACTGAACGATGAGAACTTTGCGCATACCGTCGTAAAATATGGTCAAGAAATCGTTGAGGAATATTGTGATTGGGGAAAGAATATTGAAGTCTTTGAATCTCTACTCCACACATTGTCAAGCGCAAGTGCTCGTCCTTAATGAACGTGCTTTTGGTAGCGATGTGCGACAGTGTTCACACGGCCCGCTGGCTCGCTCAATTTGAAGGGACGGGATTTCAATTTACACTATTCCCTTCAACACCTCATCGAAGAGTCCACCCGCAAATTCGCGCGTTGCTTAGATCGAAGAGTCCATTCGTTGTTCTGGGGCATGCAGATAATGCACTTGCGTTGCCGCTCGGTCTCATTGACCTGGTCATTGGCAACCGGCTTAGAGCAATGAGATTGAGGAAAGTTATTAAAAAGGGGATCTTTGATTTCACACATCTTCTCGAGACACAACATGCTGGTTATCTGTTCCAGACGGCAGTTCAGCGGGCAGGTTACTTTGGTCCGGTGGCGCTCAGTATTTGGGGTAGTGATTTGGCATGGTTCAGTAGCAAGAGTCGGCACCGTTGCGCCATCTCTGCGACTCTTGCCCATGTTGATCTACTTTTTATTGAGTGCCTCCGAGATGAGAGGCTAGCAATCGGACTTGGATATCGAGGTAGGTTTTCACCCCCGATCCCGGCGAGTGGAGGTATGAGCGGCAGCAGTGAGGAACGTGGTGTTTTTATTCAGCCCAGCAAGCGCAAAGACATCGTAGTCAAAGGATACACGGGATTTGTCGGAATGGCGGACGTTGCGCTTGAGGCACTTCTGACGATTCAGGATTCACTACGCGGGCGGCAGATACATTTTTATTCAGTGAGTGTATTTATGTATCTGAAATTAATTATCGTGCGTCGTCGAACTGGGCTTGACATTCGTGCCTACCGAAAAAAGTCGCTTTCCCATGAAGAGGTTCTGTCACTTTTCCGATTAGCACGCCTTTCTCTTTCGCTGTCGAAGTCAGATGGACTTCCAGGCTCAATGAGAGAAGCGGCATGGACTGGTGCGTTTCCGATTGAATCCCGTGGCTCATGCGTGTGCGACTGGACCCATGAAGGAACTGGTGTTCTTATTGTTGATCCGGACGATTTTAAGGAAGTGGCGAAAGCGGTGGTGCGGGTTCTGTGTGATGATCAGCTGGTAGACCGTGCTGTGGCTGTGAATAATAGTTTTGTCAAACGGATAGGCGCCAGTGCAGTACAAGACATCGCAAGAAAGCAATATGAGAGTCTCGTTAGCAGTAAGCGAGACTTTCGATAACCTATAGATCGAGACTCCCGATAACCTATATATGTGGACAGAAATCAGGAGTCGTTCCTTGCCGACATTGCGATGGCATGGAAGATTCTTGATTCAGGGGAGAAACGTCGGGCCGCTCTATTGACGGCTGTACTCCTGATTGGAACTGCCCTAGAGGTGGTGAGTCTGGGCTTATTCATGCCGGTCGTGGCCATGCTCGCCAGTGACCGCTTCAGTTCCGACTATCCGTGGTTGGCGGACATCGTAGGGACTAACGACGAACTGTTATTGGTTACAAGGGTCTTCGCGGCACTCATTGTAGTTTTTGCTGTCAAGAGTGTTTATATCGCTTGGAGTATTTGGCTTCAACGAGGATTTTCAGCCAGTATCGAGTACAGGCTTTCCTCCGTACTTTTTCGCACCTACACAAAAAAGCCATTTGTTTTTCATTTAAATAATAACTCATCAGTGTTGATACGCAATATAGGAATGGCATCGCAGTTTGTGTCACTCACTATTGATTCACTTCTCGCCATGGGCACGGATGGAGCAGTGCTAGTAGCGATAGTGATTTTTCTGGTCATCCTGGAGCCAGTTGGAACCTGTGTTGTGGTTGTCGCACTTGGGTTGACAGCAATGTTTTTTCATTTGGTCACTCGAGCGAAGATTCAATCCTGGGGTCATCGTCGGGTTAAGCACGAGGCGAAGAAAATACAGTATCTTCAGGAGGGGTTCGGGGCTATCAAGGAAATTAAAGTTCTTCGACGCGAAGTAGAGTTCATTTCGCGATTTGAAGGGGAGGTCAGCCAGATGGCGCAAATCGGTCGTCGCTATGGCACCATCACTGCACTCCCGCGAATCTGGCTTGAGCTGTTGACACTTGTTGGAGTGGCTGTACTTATCGCAGTTTTGGTAGCCCAAGGACAATCACTCAACGACACATTGCCAGTGTTGGGTGTATTTACAGCAGCATCATTCAGGGTAATGCCATCTATGAATCGACTAATTTTCGCCGTCCAAAACCTTCGTTACTCGAGGAGTATTCTCGGACTACTAGCTGCGGACTTGGAAGAGCAGAATAGCTCCGTTCTCAAGGATGGAATTTTATCAATAACCAAACTAGAAAAGTCAATTGATTTTTGTGACGTGTCATTTATTTATCCCGGCAGCGAACAGCCTGCTGTCTCCAATGTTTCGTTTTCAATTAAGGCTGGCAATGCGGTTGGCTTTGTTGGTTCAAGTGGAGCGGGCAAGAGCACATTAGTCGACATTTTGCTAGGGTTGTTGGTCCCGACATCCGGTCATGTCGTCATTGACGGGCGGTCTCAAAGTTCCAACGATGGTGTTAACACCATGTCGGTCGGGTACGTGCCACAGAATATATATCTTACTGATGACTCTCTTCGCAACAATGTCGCACTGGGTTTTCCAATAGATTCCATCGACGATGACCAGGTGTGGGAGGCGTTGCGGCGGGCATCGCTAGCAAACTTTGTGGCGCAACTTCCCGACAGTTTGGACACTCAGATGGGGGAGCGGGGAGTCAGGCTCTCGGGCGGGCAGCGTCAGAGAATAGGTATTGCCCGTGCTTTATATTCTCACCCCTCAGTGCTTGTATTAGATGAGGCAACTAGTTCGCTTGATGTTTTGACGGAAGAGGAGATTGTCCGCGAGATTGCATCAATGCGGGGATCGTTGACGATGATCGTCGTTACACACCGTTTCAGTTCAGTTTCTATCTGTGACGTGGTTCATCATATTGAGTCAGGCTGTATAATAAATTCTGGTTCCCCAGAAAATATAACCCAATCCATCGGTTCTCAAAAAAAAGAGTAGGTCACGAGTAATGTCCATTCCTTACGGACGACAGTCGATTTCAGAAGATGATATTGAAGCAGTTATCGCCGTCATGCGATCGGATTATCTAACCCAGGGACCTGTAGTCCCCAGGTTTGAGGAACTCATTAATCGCCAGTGCAACTCGGAATTTGCCGTCGCGGTTAATAGCGCAACGTCGGCACTACACATAGCATGTCTGGCTCTTGGAGTCGGTAAAGGTGACCGAGTATGGACGAGTGCTGTGACTTTTGTGGCCAGTGCAAATTGCGCTCGTTATTGCGGTGCCAACGTAGATTTTGTGGATATCGATGATAGGACTTTCAATATGTCGATCGACCATCTTAAGCAGAAGCTTGAGGAAGCAGACAAGACTGGCATGTTGCCTAAAGTAGTCATACCTGTGCATTTGGCTGGTCAATCGTGCGACATGGAAAGTATCCACCATCTCTCCAAGAAGTACGGATTTCGTGTCTTGGAGGACGCATCCCACGCAATTGGCGCGACCTACAAGGGTCGGCCCGTTGGATCGTGCGCTTATAGCGATATTTCTGTTTCTTCCTTCCATCCGGTGAAGATCATTACAACATGTGAGGGGGGAGTCGCCACCACGAATGACAAAGAGTTGTCAGTTCGCATGGCTTTGTTGCGTAGCCATGGTGTTACGCGTGAGATTAATAAGATGGGCTCAAAGTCGCACGGTGATTGGTACTACGAGCAAATTGACCTCGGTTTTAATTACCGAATGTCTGAACTACATGCCGCTCTTGGTGCAAGCCAAATTATGCGTATTTCTGAGTTTGTTGAGAAACGGCATGTAATCGCTAATCGATATGACTCGCTGTTTGCTAATCAACCCGTTGCCACTCCTTGGCAGCACCCCGACACGTATTCGTCGTACCATCTATACATAGTCCGACCAGATTCAGCTAAACTCCAGTTGAGTCGTAACGATATTTTTGCGCACATGAGGACTTTGGGCATTTTGGTGAATTTGCACTACATGCCAGTCTACCGACATCCTCATCACGCGAGTTTCGGGTATAAGCGATCGGACTACCCAAACGCAGAGAAATATTATTGCGAAGCAATTAGCATTCCTATATTTCCAGGTCTCACTGATGAGCAACAAAACAAGGTTGTATCTGCATTATTGGGACAGCCAGGGTATCAAACACTTTTCTGAAAATATTAGAGTTGCTAGCATTACATTGTAAGAAGATGATCGAAAGGATTGGCAATGGCACATTCTGACAAGACTGAGCAAGAGCACTTTTGGCAGGGGAAATTTGGAGATTCGTACATTGAGCGCAATATTGAAGACAAGATTATTGCGAGTGATACGGCTTTATTTGCTAAGGCACTCTCACGAGTCGGCCAACTGTCTTCTGTAATTGAGCTTGGAGCCAACGTTGGCTTGAATTTGAGGGCTATAAGAAATCTCTTTCCTTCAGTCGCACTGAGAGGTGTTGAGATTAACAGTCAAGCAGTGATAGCGCTCAAAGACTTGATCGGAGCTGCCAACGTGTATGAAGGTTCTATCTTGGATTTCAAGGTGGACAAGGAGGCAGATTTGGCACTAGTCAAGGGCGTTCTCATTCACATCAATCCTGAAGTTCTCGATGTCGTCTATCAAAAGTTATATCAAGCAACGTCGAAGTATATTCTTATGTGCGAGTACTACAATCCGAGTCCAGTGGCTGTGGACTATCGCGGTCATCAGAACCGATTGTTCAAGCGAGATTTTGCCGGAGAGATACTTGATAAGTATCCATCTCTCAAGTTGCTTGACTACGGGTTTGTGTATCGGCACGACCCCACATTCCCGCTGGATGACATCACATGGTTTCTGCTGAGCAAATGATGAGTCCAACGCGATGAGATACTGCAACAGTTGCGTAATGCCCGAAACAAAGCCAGATTTAACGTTCAATGTGAACGGTGTGTGCGTGGCCTGTGATACGTATGAGAATCGACGAGAAGTGGACTGGCCCGGAAGACGCCTGGAGCTGGAGAAAATCTTTGATAAACACAGGTCCAGCGATAGCCAATGGGATTGCGTGGTTCCAGTTAGTGGTGGCAAGGACAGCACCTACCAGGTCATCAAGGTTTTAGAGTTTGGGATGACACCGCTATGCGTAACTTCCACCACCTGCGACATGTCAGAGATCGGTCGCCGAAACGTTGACAACATAAAGAAGCTTGGGGTCGACCACATTCAACTTTCACCGAATCCAATTGTGCGTGCGCGACTTAATCGAATCGGACTCGAGGAAGTTGGTGATATTTCATGGCCTGAGCATGTTGGGATATTTACAATTCCGGTGAGAGCAGCTATCAACTACGGTATTCCGCTCATTATTTGGGGAGAGAATTCACAGAATGAATATGGTGGCCCCGAGGCTGCTCGAAACAATAGCATTCTTGATAGGTCATGGCTCGAGGAGTTCGGTGGGTTACTCGGTCTTCGGCTTAGTGATTTGCACGACGCTTATGGCTTAAATGAAAGGGACCTAATTCCGTATAGATATCCGACCACAGAAGAACTTTTACGAGCGGAAGTCACCGGTCTGTTTCTTGGTCACTACCTTCAATGGGATGGGGTGGCGAACTACCTCATCTCGCAGACACACGGATTCGAGCCCTACCACAAGACTGTTGAGGGATCGATAGTGAACTACGAGAATCTTGATAATTATCAGACAGGCATCCACGACTATTTTAAGTTCCTCAAATTTGGATTTTCTCGTGCGACAGATATTGCTTGCCTACAAATTCGTCGCGGTCGTCTCTCGAGGGATGAGGCTCTTGTCATTGTGAAGAATCACGATGGAAAATTTCCATGGGAATATTTAGGCAAGCCATTAACTGAGATTCTCCGACCGCTCGACATGGCTCTAGAACAATTTATAGATGTCTGTGATAAGTTTACAAACCGCGCACTATTCAATACGGGCGCGAATGGTGAACTTCTCAAGGATAAGCAGGGAAATCTTACCAAGATTAAGTACGATAATTGATGTTCAATGACAGTAAATAAGGCAAGGATTCCGACGTCTGTCGGAATCATAGATATTGGGATATCGAATATTGCATCGATAGAGCGGATACTGTCCGAGATTGTTGAAGAAGTAGTCATGGTGCATAACGGCTCACAGTTAACTTCGATTGATCGTCTTATTCTGCCAGGTGTGGGCGCATTCCCAGTCGCCATGAAACGCCTTGAGGACAACGGTCTTGTTGTTGGCATTCATGAGTTTGTACGAGTGTTACGCAGGCCTTTGTTGGGTATTTGTCTGGGTATGCAACTTCTTGCATCTATCGGTGAAGAGCATGAATCAACCGCTGGCCTCGATCTTGTGAAAGGCAGGGTGAGGCGTTTAAAGGAAAGTGATGGAGTAAGGATTCCTCATGTGGGCTGGAATTCTGTCTCTATCGGAATGCCAAGCAATTTATTTGATGGTTTGGCGGATGGGCATGATTTTTATTTTGTGCATAGTTATGTTTTTGATGTAGATAATGAAGATGAGCGCATTGCTACATCCGCCAATGGTGAGCGATTCACAGCTGCGGTGTTGAGTGGCAATGTTGTCGGCGTGCAGTTTCATCCGGAAAAAAGCTCTAAAATCGGACGTTTGCTGCTCGAGAACTTCTGCAAATGGACACCATGCTAAAGGTTCGCGTCATTCCGGTGATGCTTTGGAAGGACGTGAGTCTAATTAAAGGACTTTGCTTTGACCACTCTCGTCGAGTGGGTGCCGTTCTTCCTGCTGTCAGGGTTTACAACGCAAGGGATGTTGATGAATTAGTTCTAATTGATGTAGCGGCTACTGCTCGTGGGGAACCACCGAGGTTTACAGAAATTGCCCAATTTGCTCGGGAATGCAATGTGCCATTAACTGTTGGAGGTGGGATAAAAACCGAGGAAGATATCGAAATGATATTGCGCGCAGGAGCTGACAAGGTAGTACTAAATTCATCCTGCTACTCGGAACCTAGTTTGATCAATCGTGCATCTAGAAATTTCGGCGCCCAATGTATTGTGGTGAGCATTGATTATCGTATTCTCGAAGGTGTTGAGATCTGCTTTTCGCACGCAGGGCAGGTGAGGGAGAATGAGACCGCTACTGAGTGGGCGCAAAAGATAGAAGATCTCGGCGCGGGAGAGATTCTTCTCACTGATTGCTCGAGAGATGGCATGATGTCTGGATACGGTCTAGCGACCATATCGCGAGTTGCAGATGCTGTGTCCGTCCCCATCATTGCTTCTGGGGGAGCTGGCACCCTAGATCATTTTGTTGAAGCCGTTAAAGTTGCTTCGGCAGATGCGGTAGCCGCAGGAAGCGTTTTTCACTTCTCTGAAATAACTCCGCGAGCCATTAAGAATCATATGGCAGATGCAGGGATACCAGTCAGACTTGGTTTATGACAATACCTAATGTTGCGTTCATCCCCGCACGGGGGGGCAGTAAGCGTATTCCCGATAAAAATATCAAAGAGTTCACTGACGTACCGGCCCTTGGTCGTGTTGTGGAAGCCATCAAGTCAACAGGCATGTTCGGTACCATTCTCGTTTCGACAGACAGTGAGAAGATAAAGTCGGTCGCAAGAAGTTTTGGTGCAGAAGTCATTATGCGCGACCCGAAACTAGCAAACGACATAGTTGGATTATTGGAGGTTGTTCAGGCTGATCTTGAATCAATCGAACTGATTGTTGGGTCAGCTGATCTACTCGCCTGCGTATTGCCCACGGCTTTATTAATGTCGCCCGTAGATCTTGAATCTGCAACACGTTTTGTGTCTGATGGAAATTCGCCCTTTGTCGTTTCCGTGGGGAGATTTCGATATCCCATTCAACGCGCCATTCGAATTATGGATGATTCGCAGATCGAAATGGTGTGGCCTGAGAATTACTCGCGTCGATCACAGGATCTCGAAGACCTCCATCACGATGCCGGGCAGTTCTATGTCGGAACTGTTGAGGCGTGGCGCACAAGACAAACCATGTTCGATCTCCCCGCAACCGCATGGGTCATAGACGATTGGAGAGTACAAGACATTGATGTCAAAGATGACTGGACTCGGGCCGAGAAACTTTGGCGCGTCCTTGAATCTGATTGACGCCAGAAGGGTTAGATAGAAAAATGCTTTACGATGACTCTGCACGGCGTGAAGTCAGTACGATAGCTCTTGACTGGTATCGGGGCGTAGACGGCAATGATCAATCGATTGTCAATGGCATGTCAACAGGATCTGCCATCGCCTGTATCCTCTGGCAGGGCATGTCGGCCATCCGGCAATATGCATCCCAGTACTCACCCCTGCAGTCGGAATTGAGGCCGATACACCTCCAGGTAGATGCGTCACGATTGAGGGAGTTTGTTGCTAGTCGATTTGCGGATGTTGTCCTTGATCTACCTGAAACAGGTGAACTCCATCTTGACGAACAATTCATCAAGCCCTCCATGCTGGTTGTGCCGAGGATTGCGTCGGTTGTCCGCATATTCCAGAAGCCATTCTCACGATTGATCCGAAGAAGAACCAACTTGTATATCACTGACTGGTCGACGGCACTGATGAGTCGGAAAGATCCCAGAGGTCTTGTCTGGTATCGCAAATCGATCTTCAAGTCAGCGATACCAGCATGCACCAAGAAAGACGAGGCGTATGCAGAAAGTATGTTTCCATTGACATTGGGTGAATTATTTACTCCTGATCGACTTAAGACATGCTTAGATCGCCACGGCTACCGATGGTCGTTGGAGGAACAGGAACTGATTTTACAATACGGAAGTGTAATATACGAGGAGGTTCGACTGAGCCTGGTAAAGGCAACGGCTCAGTTCTTAAATGTGCTCAAGTTCTATCGCCCAAAGCGTGTTTTCTTACCCGGAGACGCGTTTGAATCTTGGATTATTATGTATCAACTGTGTCGAAACAGAGGCATTGAGACCAACATGTATATTGATGGTTACATGACCTGTCCGCTATTCCCAGTAATCCGTGACGAGAGCGGTCATGGTTGGTTGGTTGATCGGGTGGCGAGTTATGGAGCAGCTCAGAGTTCTCATATCGAATCGGTCGGCTTTCCTGTAGACCGTATCGACATAGTCCAACCTCCCTTCCTTGAGCACCTACTTAATAATAAAAAAACAAAATTTGAATTTGACGTTATTGTTATGACGTGGACCCCGTACACAGTGAATCCTCAAGCGGATTATTCCTCGCCAATCTCCACCTTGGAGTTAGCTCTGAATGCAACCCGAAAGGCTGGTCTGGTGAAAATTGCGGTGAAGGTGAAAGCAGATGCTGAATCTGCTTATGTTTTGCGTGTTGCGAGAAACATGGGGTTGAATGTAACTATCTTGAAGGGTCGATTTTACAAACATGTTTGGAAAGCACCTCTCGTCGTAGGAGGAATATCAACTGCATTGGCAGAGACTGCTGCAGTAGAGGCAAAATATTTTGTATTCGAGCCATATGAGAACGGATACACCGACGAGATGATTGAGCAGTCGCAAATCATGTCAAGGGAGACAATTTCAAGAAATGAGGATGAACTTTATAATGCTCTCCTTGCTGGAAGTGAATCATGGATTGGCGACATTCATCAAACACTATTTGTAGATTAGACGTTTGAAGGAGTAGCAGGAGATGGGTGATACCATTTAACCCATGAAGGTAATGATCTTGTGCGGTGGTCAGGGGACTCGCATACGTGGAGTTTCAGAAGATCTTCCCAAGCCGATGATTCCCATTGGTGGAATGCCCATAATTTGGCACATCATGAAGTACTACGCTTCATACGGTCACAAGGATTTCATTCTGTGTCTTGGTTACAAAGGTGGCGTAATTAAGGACTTCTTTCTCAACTATGACTGCTGCGTAAATGATGTGACGGTTAAATTAGGAAAGTCTTCTTCGATTGTGGTCCATTCAAGTGACACTCTTGATGACTGGAATGTGACTCTAGTCAACACTGGCGACGAGAGTCAGACCGGTGGACGGGTTGCGCGAGCGATGAAGTATCTTGACGAGAACGAAACATTCATGCTTACCTATGGTGATGGCGTGTCTGACGTGCCTCTCGATCAGTTGGTCAATTTGCATCGAGAACATAACGCAACTATGACAGTGACTGGTGTAATGCCACCTGGTAGATTTGGAGAAATACAATTGGATGAAAGAGGTGCAGTCATAGGCTTTAATGAAAAGCCGCAAGTGTCTGGGGGGTTCATTTCAGGCGGGTTCTTCGTTTGTGGTCCGGATATTCGTAAGTATCTTTCTGGTGACTTGAATGAGGTTCTTGAGCGTGATCCGATGTTGCGATTGGTCCAGAAGTCGGCTATGTCGGTCTATCGCCATTTCGGTTTTTGGCAATGCATGGATACGCCTCGTGACTGGAGTTACTTAAATGAGTTGGCTACGAGCGGAAAGGCCCCATGGGTTCGCTGGTAGATAGGCTCAGCCCGCTCGCAGACCAACGAATACTTGTGACAGGAATGTCGGGCTTCAAGGGTTCATGGCTGGCGCTTTGGTTGCATGAATTGGGCGCTGATGTGTGGGGTTTATCTCTACCGCCAGCCACTCAACCTTCACTTTTCGAAGCCGTTGGATTGGCAGAAATATGCAGTCACCAGATTGTCGATATTCGTGACCGTTGGGAACTTCTTGCTCACATGCGGCAGATATCTCCAACAGTGGTGTTCCATCTCGCAGCACAACCTCTCGTTCTGCATTCTTATGAAGATCCTCTGGAGACATTTGATGTGAACGTCACTGGGTCGTTGAATCTTCTCAATGCTATCCGTAGCACCTCATCCGTGAAAGCACTTGTGTATGTCACTTCTGACAAGTGCTATCGCAACAAGGAGACCGACCATCAATATAAGGAAGATGATTCGCTTGGGGGACTAGATCCTTACAGCGCATCTAAAGCCGCCGCAGAGATCATTTTCTCTTCGTATTGGGCTTCGTTTCTTTCCGAACGTACCAATTTCGGCGCGGTGTCTGTCCGTAGCGGGAATGTGATCGGAGGTGGAGACTGGTCGGAGAACAGATTAATACCAGACTGCGTGAGGGCTCTCATATCTGACCAACCAATTGCGCTGCGGTATCCTGATGCGGTGAGGCCCTGGCAGCATGTCCTTGATCCGCTTGCAGGCTATCTTATTTTGGCCGCCGATCTCCTGAGAGACTCCCGCTCTCACGAAGGCGCCTGGAATTTTGGACCGAACATGGAATCTTTTCGAACTGTGGAGGAAGTAGCTAAATTGGCCCTGTCCACATGGGGCGCAGGACATATTGAAATTTCTGCAAGATCTAGCCAGAAGGACGAGGCCATTCTTCTGATGTTGGATTCATCAAAGGCTAGGGCAGAATTGGGATGGATGCCTTTTCGCGATTTCGAATCTGCAGTAATTTCCTCAATTGACTGGTATCGGAAGTTCACTGCAGGGGAGCCTCCATTATACCTTTGTACCAACGAGATAAACGAATACATGGTGGGCGTCAAATGATCGATGGCGTAAGAATCAACTCATTGCGGCAGATTCCAGATGAACGTGGCGTAATTATGCATATGATGAAAAAGTCGGACACCGTGTTCGAATCTTTCGCTGAGGTTTACTTCTCAGGGGTTTACCCCGGTGCCATAAAGGCGTGGCACATTCATAAAGAGATGACGTTAAATTACGCAGTACCTATAGGCCAGATTAAGCTGGTGTTGTATGACGAGCGTCAAAATAGCGCAACACATGGTCAGGTTCAAGAGATTTTTCTTGGCTATGGAAATTATGCCCTCGTAACTATTCCGCCGATGGTTTGGAATGGCTTCAAAGGGCTCGGAACGACGATGTCGCTGGTCGCAAATTGCGCGACGCATCTTCATGATCCGGATGAGATCATGAGGAAGAATCCCTTCTCGGAGGAGATTCCCTATAACTGGGACATTAAACACGGATGACGAAAGTGCTCCTCGTTGGCGGTGCTGGCCATATTGGGGGTCGCTTAGCCAGTGCGCTGGCTTCAGGCGGAATAGAAGTTGGTGTCACAACGAGGTCAACGTTAAATGTCGATGAGCAAGACAAGATTACTAATATCTTGATTCCAGAAATTTTTTCAACGAACTGGGATGACGTGTGTGCTGGGTACTCTCACATCGTCAATTTGGTTTCACCGAGAGAACAGGATTGCAACAAGGATCCTGCTGGTGTCCGCAGGGTCGTAGAAGATGGTTCCCGAATGCTGGCTGAAGTAGCTCGAGATATGGGCGCACGTTTCATCTATTTATCTACCTCGCAGGTTTATGGTCCGGTATTAAATGGAGTCGTGTCAGAGGACAGCGCTACAAAACCCGGAAACGCATATGCTGAGGTTCACTTGGCTGCAGAGTGTGTGGTGAGGCAATTAGTTGGTGAACGCGCTACTATCGTACGACTCGCTAATTCGGTCGGCTTGCCTCGAAGCCAAAAAGTTAACACTTGGCAACTTCTCGTTCATGATATTGCTCGTGAGGCGGTCACACGCGGTACCATCACTCTCCGGTCATCTGGTCTGCAACATCGAAGCTTTGTCGCGATGTCAGAGGTTGTTGATGCCCTAATTCACGTAATCATCTCGGAAGACCTTCATGGAGTGGTCAACTTGTCTAACCCGATCAGCATGTCGGTCCGTTCAATGGCAGAGCGCATACGGAATATCTATGGCACCCTCAGCGGTATAACTGCAGACCTTCGCATTCCGCAGATTATTGAGACTGATCAAGAAATTCCGTTTCGGTTGGAACCGCGGGTACTGGGAGCCCGGGGCGTGCTACTTGGAAGTGTTGATGCAATCAATCGAGAAATTTTCAATGTCATCGGCCATGTAATGGCATATTGATGGGCGGGGTGTCGGTTCTCATGACCGCCCATAATGCTGGAAGGTATGTGGCGGAAGCGATTGAGTCTTTGATTGGGCAGGAGTATCAGAAATGGGAGCTCATTCTTATTGACAATGGCTCAACCGACGGCTCAATTTTAGACGATTTGGTCACGGATAGACGAATCAAGTTGACGAGACTAACTACGAATATCGGTAGGACACCAGCGCTTGAGTTGGCGCTTCTTCAGGCAAATCACCCTTATGTAGCTGTGCTTGATGCTGATGATGTTGCTCTTCCAAGGCGACTCTCCACGCAAGTTGCAATATTGGACGCAGATACACAAATAGTGCTGGTTGGATCTTGCGTGGAATTAATTGATAGTGAATCGGTTGTATTTGGGTATTTGTGTCAGACACATGGTCTGGTGTCACACGATCAATTGGCGGAGCGAAATATTTTTGTGCATTCTTCAGTGATGTTTCGGCGGAGCAGTGCTCTTGCAGTGGGGGGATATAACGCCCAATACGAATTTGCTCAAGATTATCACTTATTTATTAGGCTGGCATTCTACGGTGAATGTTTTATTCTTGAGGAAACTCTGACTCAATTGAGGATAACTGAGACTAGTTACACTAATCAGAATTTGTTAAGCACTTTGAGGGCAAGCGAAGAGGCCCGACTTTTCTTACTTGCAGCCAAGACCTTGAGACTCTCGAGGCGGGGAAAGCGAGCTAATCGGCGCCGAAGAGCTTTGGCCATGATGCAATTGGGTCTGGTCGAGGTGAAAAACGGTCGGGTAAGTCTTGGGACTGTAAATATTATTAGGGGACTGACTACGGACCCAACTTTTTCATGGGTTCCGTATCTCTTGACGAGCAGGAAGGCTCCCAGTCGCTAGGTAGATAGCCGATAAATGGTAACCGGTTTTGCCATCCATGTGTGGTCGAAAATTTTTTTAAGACAAGGTCCCTGCGCTGAATCTGACATGATGTACTTCAATTTTAACAATTTGAGTATTGGATTACATGGAGAAGTAAGTACGTGTATGATGTCAGGATTGGGGTTTGAAATAACGACTCCAGGTTGGTTGATGTCCCAGAGAAAAAAAATATAACTTTGTCCGCGGTTCCATTTTTCTTCAGACTGATTCGTTGGGTCGAGCAGGCCCCATGCTTCTCTATTTGGCCCCAAAGGCTGCTGACCACTAAGCATGTGAACTCCTTGAGCCATAACCATTGCGTCACCCCAGAATGGATCTGCGGCCCATACTCCGTCCGGATCTGATTTGCGTATTTCTCTAATCTCCTTAGCCAAAGGAGACGAGACAAGCGGGCCTAGTCCTACTGTAAGTGGCTGAATCTTCACCCCAGAAAGCCCGCTGAAAATTAGCAACGGGACAACACTGAGCAAGGGTTGTTTTATCGCAAAAAATAGAAACACGCAAACTCCTAGAACAAAACATGATGCCCAGACAAGTTCGATTGGCCTTGTTGCATAGAAATATTTATTCCAATAAACCGAGTCTGGAATTGAAACTAACAGCACGATGAAGCCAGAAAGGCTCCCAAGAAGCATGCGTTCTTTAAATGTGAGATCTGGTTTTATCGTTGAAATAATGATGATAAGCAGTAGTACGATGATGCCAATTATTTGACCAGCTCGATCCGTAGTCACAAAGGTTAGAGGATTGTACTTCGTGGCGACTGCTGGCCAAGTGCTGGATACCCAGAGTATGACGACTCCGAGTGGTATCAAAGACGCTGTTAGTCCGTTGAGTACATCCAAACTCTGTTTTTTTAGGAGTAATACAGGGGCCGCGATCCAAACGATCCAAACTAACGCGTTCAACGAAAACGCAAATTCTGGATTAACCATACCTTTGTTGCGTGATTCGTCTGTCTCCATAAACCAAGTAATTGCACCACTCATTGGATTTCCGTATCCACCACCACCTACCGCTCTGCGTTTGCCGGGGTAGACAGTGTCCAGCGTAGTCGCATATTGTGTGTAAGATAACTGCAAACGAATTAGTTGAAAAATGATAACTGGAATGAGGAGAAATAACATAGCCATAATCACCTGCTTGTATTTGAACTCAGACAACAAGGTAACTAGTATAAGAGTACTGAAAACTAGGAACAGCGGCCATTTCCAGGGTGGATAATCAACTGCGTAGAATGCATATTTCCCCGCATAAATTCCAAGAATAAAAAGTAGCAAGAGTCGCCGGCGATGTGTGCTGGCATAAATTCGGACAAACAAGCCACACAATGCCAATGGCAATAATACGGCTGCTGTCATAGCTGCTGCGGAGCCACCAAACCATAATGAAAGCGGTGTTATTGAAATAGCAATCGCTGCAACTACCCCAGATCTACCTCGCAAGCCAATCACCATGAAGTAAAGTGGTACAACCAGGAAAATACGAAGGTAGACGAGCCATTCTCTAAAAGAAAATCGAACTTCCAACGGGGCAATGAAGTTGATTAACTTTTGGATTGCTTCGTCTGGCAGCACGACTATATTTTCGACAACAAAGTAAGCACTATTTCCTGTATTTTTCTTCGCTTCTGAACTTTCGCTGTAATCTAAAATTGAATCAGGTGTACCACCTCGCTGGTACGAAATCCATCGCGGAAAACCACGCAAAAAATCATCGCTCCTGGTATTGCGTATCTTATTAACTAAAACTCGTGCATCATCAGTTCCATCGCTAGAGAAAGGGAGGCTGGCTGTCGAGAGTTTTAAAAAACTTAAAATGAGTATAAATAAAAGCAATCCTGCTGAATACACAACATAGGTCTGCCACCGGTTCATTCGTAATAAAGAAGATGTGGATGGTTTGATAGACACCTCTTAACACTACCTTGTCAGGTGATCTGACTTACCTATGCCAAAACGCAAATTGAGTGGTTGATGAAAATAATAGATTCGTTTTTGGCCACAACGATGTAGAATGTTATTGCGGGATGCTGATATAGGCCCAATTTGTCGGTCTATTTATCATGCAGCAAGTCCATAATTTAAAATCCCCTGATAGTTGTGAAGGTTAATGCCGTCAGATTGGGCGTAGCAATGGATGGTCGGCGGCGGGCATAGCTCTTTGGTTTTCTTTAAACGTCAGACCATGTAATCATTGGAGGTATGAGCAATGATCTCGACATGATTCTGGGATACCACGGAGCAAGCGCCAATGGGGATGCTGTTGAAGTCGCGCCAGACATAATCTGTATGCCGTTTTGGACACCTGAATTTTGTGCCACGCTGATTCGGGCTGCCAAAGCAGCTGGTGGATTCTCACACCAACCAGATGACCCCGTGCCGGGGTATGAAATTTCACTGGCAGCAATCGCGCCACGATTGTTTGAAGCAGTTGAGCAAGACATCGGCATG
>SXGT01407010.1_pt1 | contig 25689 bp, 20 predicted proteins | sample 3176221 | NCBI WGS metagenome assembly SXGT01 (sample SAMN11356862, study PRJNA531348) | freshwater metagenome | isolation source: freshwater sample F1-120 | place: China: Fuxian Lake, Yuxi | collected 2017-12-25
ATCCCATGTCATCGATCTTCTGATGACAACTCCAGCACTTCACATCTTTGGTGATCTGCATTCGCTGACGCAGAGTCTGCGTGGGATCGTCGGGCAGCACGATGACGACACCGACCGGAACTTGCGGCACCGAGTGGCCCAGCAGATGTTCCCGAATCCAGAGTCCGCGGCGCACGGGGTCATTGAAGAAGTTCGACGACCAGGCGACCTGCCAACTCGGCTGCATCAAAATGCCGATGCGGTCGTCTGGCAAATCGACCGGCTGGTTTGCCGGCCATTCCTTCAGCCCGTAGGCGGCCTCGACGCCACCTTTACTCTGGTCCTTCGGGCGTCTGGTCGTACTCGCTTTATCCGTCGCATAGAAATCCAATCTCGAACCGGTGTGGCTCGAGAGATACCTATCCAGCGTCAGATCGTTACGATTCCAGCTCGCGGGAACACCGTCACGTTTGAACCAGACGCCATTCACAAACGACTTCGGCGTGGTGAGCAGTTCCTTGAGCACGTTCTGGTCTTTCTCCAGGATGCTCAACACAAGCATGTTCGTATCGAGGACCAACTGATCGGCGTTGTGGACGTAGTCGGGCTGGGCGTCCTTGCAGACCTCGGGGGCTCGGTCGTAGCCGAAGTACTCATGGAAGAATCCGAGAATGCGCGGCTTGTAAATCTCCGGGGCATCCAGAATCCGGCGGACGTGTTTCTCGACATCTTCGCGCGTCTTGAGTCCGCCTGACGTGGCGGCCGCGAAAAGCCCAGGCTCGCGCTCGCCCGAGAAAGCCAGGCTGAGTGCGAAGGCAAGTTCGTCCGGCGAAAGCATGCGAACGCCCGGCCGCACCTCGGATCCGCGACCGATCTCGAAGCGATGCAGCACCTCGGGCGAAAGGAGCGGCGCCATGAGCATCGTTTTGCTGGCGGAGACCGGGTCCCCAGGCGACTTGGAAGCCTCGTGGTAAAGCTGAATCAGCGACCCGGTTTCCTCGGCCGATGGCTCACGCACCAGGGCATTCCGATAGAGCACGCGGACGGCGGTTTCGAGTTGTTCCCTCTTCGGAACGACCGTCGGATGCAGCAGTGGAGCGAACTCCTCAAAGGCCTGGGCCTGGCCTCCAGATCTGGCCATCGAAACCGAGCCTCCGTTTTTAGACAATTTGTGGGCGGTGATCTCGCCCACGATTTTCGCGGCGTTCCGGATCAGCAAGTCGGTGCTACCCTCATCGAGCCAATACAACGCCGAATAGTCTTTGATGCCGGGCTCGGAACGCAGCGCAAACGGTTGGGAAACATTGCCAGATTTAACCCGCAGCGACCGGAGGAATCCCGCCGAATAACCTGTGGGCGAAAGCCGCCACAGTCGCGGCGGCGGCGGCACGCTCGGGCCGGGTTTGCCGCCGAACAACAGCGCGTGCGGAAGATGGTTTCCTTCGTCAGGCCGGACGGCTGCCTTATCCTTGTCAACCGGCGCGGGCGGCAATGCGGCAAGTCCTTGTTGCAACCATTTTGTCACACGACGGACAGCGGCCGGGTCGGGCCGGGGTTCGTCCTTGGGCGGCATATCTCCCGCTTCCAACGCCTGCAACGCCGCCGCGAAACTGGCACGCCCCGCAGTCAGATTCGTTCCAAGGTCGTCGAGATTCAGGTCGCCTCTGTTCTTGTCCGCGTTGTGGCAACGGACGCAGTGGGTCTGCAGAAAGATTTCGACGAACTTCGCGTCGGTTGGCTCCTGGGCGTCTGCGCCGACAGGAACAAACAACGCGAACACGAATGCGAGAGCGATGTTAACGATGATCTTCATCGAATGCGTTCCAGCATGGGGGTTACAGCAATTCACGAATCGGCTCGCCAAACGGGAGGATGTGCTGCGGGCGGCCTGTATAATCGAGGATCGCGTCGTGCTGGTTGATACCGAGGTGACGATAGACCGTGGCCCAGAGATCATTGGGAGTCAGTTCGCGGCTATCGGGATGCTCGCCAAGCTTGTTGGTTGAACCGATGACTTGCCCGTGCCTCATGCCGCCGCCGCAGACGAGCACCGACATTGCCTGTGGCCAATGCTCGCGGCCGTATCGCATCCCTTTCGGCCCGTTGCTGGACTTGCTGATCCGCGGCGAACGACCGAACTCGCCTGTCACGACGAGCAGCACCTTCTTGGTCAGCGACCGTTCGTGCAAATCCTCGATCAGCGCCGTGACGGCTTGGTCGTAAACCGGGCTGCGTTTTACCGCGTCCTTGAAATGGTCGTGGTTCACGGCATGCGTGTCCCAGTTGTAGAAACAGCCGTTGATGTTCGGATTCTCGTAGACCATCGTCACGAAGCTGCAACCAGCCTCGACCAGTCGCCGCGCGAGCAACGCCCGCTGGCCCCACGCATGTTTGCCGTAGCGATCGCGCAGCGCCTGCGGTTCGCGCGACAGGTCGAACGCCTCGCGAGCCTTCGGGCTGGTCATCAGGCTGATCGCCTGTTGGTTAAAGCTGTCCATCGAGGAGAAGACTTTGTTGGAATCGACTTCGCGTCGTAGGCGGTCGAGACCCTGGAGCAATTGCATCCGATCGTCGAGCCGCTCCGCGACCTCGGATTTAATAGACAGGTTCTTGACCTCGAACTTCGAGCTGCTTGGGTCGCCGCCAAAAATGAACGGCACGTACTTGGGTCCGAGATACGCCGAACCCATCGCGTAGGTATCCACTCTGTCTCGCCCGCCGTCCGCACCTGCGATGCAGTTGGGCAAGCCGATTTCGATCTTCTCCCGCATCTTCGCAACGATCGACGTGACGGACGGCGCGTCGTTCACTGTTTCCGTGGGCGTGGCCGGAATCCGCCCGGTCATCACACGCTTGCTCCCGCCGCCGTGATCGTTGAATGTGTGGCAGATGCTGCGAATCAGCGTGTACTTGTCGGCGCACTTGGCGTGCAGCGGCAGCAATTCGCACACATCCATCCCCTGCACGTTACTCGAGATCGGCAGGAATTGGCCGCGATACTCCTCGGGAGCATCGGGCTTCATGTCATAGGTCTCCATGTGCGACGGCCCACCGGCCAGCCAGATGAAGATCACCGACGTATCCGGGGCTGCCGTGACATGCCCCGCCGCAGCCCGCGCACGCATCACATCGCCGAGACCCAGCCCGCTGACGCCGAGGGCGCCCATTTGCAAAAACGACCGCCGTGAAACTGGGCCGGTACATGGTTTCAAGTTCATTCGCTGTGCTCCGAAAACTTCGCTTCCTCAAATGTTCAAGCCCATCGTCCGGTTACTCGGCATTCCCCAGCATTCCCGGACGTCCCACTTCCACGAGGTTCTTGATCTCATCCACTGACAAGACGCGGCTCCAGACCGCGAGTTCGTCCACCCGGCCGCGTAACGCGCGGTTTGTCACCCTATCGTTTTCGATGGCAAGCCAGTTTCCTAACCGGCACGAACCTGGACGCAAGACCTGGTCGGCTCTCCAGTGTCGCTCGAGTGCCAGAACGCCGTTCACGTACACACGGTGCGAACGCGTTTCTCGCGACAGAACCGAGGCAACGTGAGTCCACTGACCCAGGGGAACTGAATTCCCAACGATCCGGTCCTCATACTGACCCGCGACCGCCACACCGCCCCGCGGATGCCCCTGCCGCGTCAACTGCAGGTGGACGTGGCCCAGGTCGTACCCATCGGAATTGAGAATCGCGTTGAACACGAAGTCCAGCCGATCGAGCTTCAGCCACGCCGCGATCGTCAGTCCCTGATGCTCGCCGGGAATGTCGAGCTGCACGAAGTCCGTATCCCGATCAAAGAGCAACGCCTCTTTGCCGGGCCAACGTCCGGTCGTCCAGCCTGCTCCCTCAATCCGACCGGCGGCCATTCCATCTTCGTTTTGCGTATTGACCAGCACGGTCTCATCGGCAGTGCGGCGAAACGGATAAAACGCCAACAGCCGATCGTCCGCCCGCATCGCGCGTTCGTGTTGCTGCCAACGTTGAAATCCAATCGCTCCGGGAGTTGGGAACGCGTCCGCATCAACTTCTGGCACCGCGCCAACGGCGCCCTCCACATAGCGCGACGACTCACCCTGCACGACTTCGGATAACACCTTTCCCGTGCGAGGATCCGCGACATTCACTTGCCCGTCGAACACGTACAGGTCGCTCGCGCCGCTCCGACGATCAACGCGCAGACCAAACTCCGTTCCCAGGTCCACGTAGTCCGCCGCGTCGGTCGCAATCGTGAATCCGCGCGCGGTTGGCGGCGCCGTGACGCGCACGTTGCCGTAGACCAGCCGAGTATGTTGTGCGTCGCGCACATCTAGCCGCGCCGGACTCGCCAAGACAACGTCAGCTCCCTGCGCGAATCGCAAATGGACAATCCCTTTCAGCAATTCGTACTCGCCCGGACCAATGCGAACCCCATCGGGCGATCGCCCTTCCGCGAATTCCGCTCCCACTTGATCCACCAGGAGGGCCGCAAGGGAATCGGGCTTGGGAGAGGTGTTCGCAGCTTCTCGCGGTTGGTGTGTCGCAACGTTTTCATTCGCAGCACGATCAACATTCGTACTCGGCCAGAAAATAGCCACGACACTGGCGACGATCGTCCCCGCCACGAAAGCCAGCACCCAGCCCATCGGCGACGCCGGAAGCGAAACGGCAGGCGGCGACTTCAGCGAATTGTCGCCTGCGACTTCTGGCGCTAATGCGGACACGTAATCCCAATGCAACGCCGAATGCAAACTCATGAATTCTTGATACGCGCGCCGCGCCTGGGGACTGGATCGCAGGACCTCTCCCAGTTGTTGCTCGTCCGCATCCGAAGCGATGCCGTCGACGAGGCGATTAAACAGACCTTCGAGTTCCGCGTCGATCGTATTCATGAGAATGCCTCCTCGGCAATTGTCTTCTGAATGCATTCCAGCAGCGCATGGCGGATGCGCCTAAGTCGGTCCGAAAGCGCCTTGGCAGTCACTCCGCCAGCCGCGGCTAGGGCAGTTACCGATATCTCCGGTTCATAGCGCCGCGCGATCAGTTCGCGTTGCTCGGGCCGAAGCTTTTGCATACACGACGCCAATGCGTGCCGCCGAGCCTCAAACGCCCGTTCATCGGCCAACGCCTCGTCCGCCAGCAGCTTGGCAAGACCGTCATCGATCACCATTCGCTGCTGCTGCCGACGACGCGACGTGAGCCACGCCATTGCCTGCCACTGAGCGAACTGCATCGCCCACGGCAGAAACGGGCGACTCGCATCAAACTCTGCCGATTTCTCCCAAAGCACCAGGTTGGTCTGCTGTAAAACGTCATCCGCATCCGTCGCGTTCCAGACCATCGACAGGATAAAAGCGTGCAACTGCCGCTGCACGCGGGTGATTTGAGTTACAAATTCAGCGGATGCTGTCATCGGTGTTTATTGTCGTAAGGCGTTTACTGTAAATAAGTTGCGCATTACAAGTTACCCAGGGACGAGGCAGGTTAAAAACCGGGTTGGGGCGATTCCCATACTCATTTAGCCGAATACCAAAAAATCCCGCGTTGAAATTTCAGATTTTTTCCCCTTCGCTGCCTAGCGACGAGGTTTTCCAATTTCGCCCGGCCACTATCCGCAGTCTCAACCTCCAAACCGCAGCACCATGGTGTACTCGGGGTACTTGGTGTTGCCGCCGCGAGCGATGAGCATATGATCGGCCGCCCGTAGGGTGAAAAAAATAGAACGATGCTTCGAGCGAGGATTTCCGCGGCGAAGTGCCGGAAAATTGGGTCGAGGTGACGCCCGAACGGGTGGTTGCAGGAGCGCAATAAGTTATCATAAGATGCTCAAAACGAGTGAAAGGTTACGGCTGCGCAGGGGCGAACGCAGATGGCCGAGGGAATTCACCTGCTACGCCGCTCGTCGGTGGTAGTATTTGAGCAGTCCGCCCAGGCGCTCGCGGCAAACAATCTCGCCCTTGGCCTTGCCGACCGAATCCTCGGGCTGAATGATCTTGTTTTCGAGCCCTTGATGATTTTGTTCGGCATGAAAATGCTCCACGAAATTTGTCACAGCATGCCGGAACATCTTCTCGCCAAAGAAGATCATCCTTTCCAGACACTCGGATTTGATCGATCTTACCCAGCGTTCCGCGAAGGAATTGAGGTTCGGACTTTGCGGCGGCAGGCGGACAGGTTTTACGCCGACAGTTTTCAAGATCTCACGAAACTCCTCAGTGAAACTGCCATCCCGATCCATGATTAAGTGCGTCTTCCCTTTCAAGAATCCATCTTGGCAGTCGGTCAGGTTGCGAGCGACTTGCTTCATCCAGGCCGAATCGGGGGAGATCGTGATCCCGGCAATATGAACGCGGCGCGTAGCGATCTCCATGACGAAGAAGACGTAGAACGTGACCAAGCCACCGAGCGTCCAGACTTCCGTGGTGAAGAAGTCGCAGGCGGCCATCGTCGCGGTATGCGACCGAAGGAATTCAGCCCAAGTGGTTCGCTTGGTGCGAACAGGTGCGGGTTCAATGCCATGCTGCCGGAGGATGTTCTTCACGGTGGTGTCACTGATCTCGTGACCGAGGTTGGCCAGCATCCCTTGGATCTTGTCGAACCCAGCACTAGGATTCTCCTTTGCCAGCTTGACGGTCAGGTCCATCATTTCCTGACTAACCGGAGGGCGGCCGGGGCTCTTGCGCTCGAAGGTCCATTTTTGGGCGATGAGTTCCCGGTGCCAGCGGAGAAGCGTATCGGGTGTCACCAAGCTGCCAATCTCCAGGAGCCCCTTCCGCCCGACCTCCTTCCCTTTGGCAGCGAGACGGCGTCGCTGGTCGTCATTGAACCGCAGGCGCTTCTTGCCGAGCATCTCTCGGGCGACTGCCAATTCCGTCTGCACGTACTCCAGTCGCTGCTGTTGCTCACGGTGAATCCAGCCGGCCAGACAAGCCAGAAGAAAATGCCAGGCTGGGAAAGTAAGAGTGGACATTGGAGGAAAGAATCGAGAGACGCAAAGAAAGTCGTCATTTTGCACACGGCCAGCGTCGCCGCACCCTGCCAGGTCCCTTCGGCCCAGCTCTGTGTTCGGGAATGTTAACTCGCAAATTGGGCCGCAGCGGCCAAAATAGTAAAGAAAGTCGTTCGTCACAGAGTCCCCTCGGCCACCTCGTCTCACACATTCCCAGCTCGGCTTAATCCGGTTTGCAATAGAGCTGAGACGGAGTGCAATGGAGAGATCTAACCCTGAGCAGCGGCGACCTTGCCTACGATCTCGATGGACGGCTGATAGCTAAAGAGAAGTCCAGGGCCGGGCCGCCCGAAAGCAGCCCGGCCCTGGATTGAATTGGTCGTCGGGTCGCACTAGTTTAGCGGCGGTCACAATTACGGTACTCGCCCTGCCACTTGCGACTACGCCGCGTATCGGCGAATCGCATCTTGCTCATCCCAGTCGATGATTCGAATCGTGGAAACATCCGGCTCGTCGTCGAAAGAATCGTCAGGCAAGGGCAGCATCGAAAATCCTCGCCGGCGGATCACCCCTAGGGATTCTCCGGTGACGCGGCTCACCTCTCGGTCCAGTTCTGCTTGGGTCATCGAGCATGCCTCCTCAAATGAAAACAAGAAACGAAAAAAGGGCCGCCTTGCTGTGAAGCAAAGCGGCCCAGAAAAGAGTCCGTTGTTGGTAACGCCAGTTACGTGGCACTCATCCTTGGCTCAGCGACGGTCAGTTCGCTGGCCAGCAGGTTGAGGGACAGGTCGCAATCGACCGGTAGTCCCCGCAGCCAGCGAGTGAATTGCTGGGTCATCAAACCGGTTGCGATGGCAGCGGTATAAATGACGCCGCGGGCGGTACAAGCCCCGGTGACGGCTTCGGCTTGAGCAAACAGCGTTGTCGGGTAATAGTCCCGACCTTCGTAGTCAGCGACCGAGAGGATACGGATGACTTCACCCAGCATCCGGCCGTCGACCCAAAACTGGGCGTTTTTGCCGACTGACCGCCAAATGGCTCCACGTGCAGAAATGGAATCCACGCAGCAGAAGATGGCGTCGCCCACCGGTAATCCCGGCCGGTAACGGGCACAGATCTGGCTGACCTCTATGCTGGAATCAATCCGGGAAATCGCCTGGGCAGTCGCCAGAACCTTGGATTTTCCCACGTCCTCCTGCAGGTAGCCTTGCGTGGTGACGTTGACACCCTCGACTTCGTCGAAGTCCACCAGGGTGAATTGCCTGGCTCCCAGCGAAGCAAGTTGCAACGCCACCTGCCGACCGATGGCCCCCACGCCGATGACGGAAATGGCCAAGCCTTCAAGCCTTTCCTGGGGAACGAGCCCTTCCTGCCGGCTAAATCGATTGTTGTTAGAACCGCTCACCGGACACCTCCAGTCGCTCCGAGTAGAAGAAGGGATCATGCAGCCAGTCATCATCTAGACTGGCATCGATTCCCAGCGAGACTCTTGCCGCCGACTTCAGCTGGGATTCGCCCCGCAGAACCTCGATAGAGGGTTCCGCCGTAACCGCTGCTAAATACTCTTGCTCCCAGTCCTGTTCTTGCGAGGCGGGAATAGGACGGGAAAAGTCGACTTCCACGGGGAGCATCACGTCGCCTCCCGGACCGGCGTTCAGGGCCAGCCGGGCATACGTTTCACCCCCGTCGGCCAGGATGAACATGATCGCCCAGTCCGAACTGCCGAAGCAGCGGGCAAACGTCTTCTCATCCGTACTACTGGGACTGGCCGAGTCTCCCGGATGAGTATGCACCCAGATCCGGGCAAACCGCTCGACTTCATAGCCTAGATCGACATAGTCGTCAAAGTGGTCCGCCACCGCCTGGTCATCGAACTTCACGGTGACGGGGCTGCATTGTTGCTTGACCAATGAAATGTCTTCGAGCAGCAGCAGGTCATCGTGAGCGCTGATCCCGAAGCCGCCAACTTCGGTCGGCCCGAGATCACGCAGGAACAGCAGCTTCCTCCAGGCATAGGGAGTCAGCCGCAGGGGCAGGACAGCCATCCCCGCCTGCCGAGAACTCGCCAGGCGGATCGTCTGCCGGGGTTTCATCATCATCAGAATTTTCTCCTTTCTCAAGGCATTCGTTACAAATCAGAACACGGGAGCCGGGCCGGAATTTAAGGCAACCCCGACAAAACGATCCGTTGCACTCGCCGCAAGTGGTGCAGCACCCGCTACACAGCGTCTCGTCACAAGCCTCGCAGGAATTGCGGCAGCTGTCGCACACCGATTCGCTGCACCGCGAGCAGCCATAAGAATCCTCATCGGAGACCGAGGTGCCACAGTCATGACAATCCCGGCCCCCGCTCCAGCGCGAGAGGGCGACGTAGGCGCTGTTTGGGTTGTACGTCTCCAGAATCTGCTTCACGAGCGTGAAGAAATCCAGGAGACGTCCCTGAGCGGAAGTCTTGCGGATTGCAGTTGAACCTTCCCCTTCGCAGAGCCGGTCGTCGGTTACGTGCGGATGCTTTACGTGGTCATATCCTTCGGCCGGCTGGGGATCCTCGGCCACGACGCAGTAACAGGTACCCTTTCCGATCTCCTCCCAATGCAGCACTATGCGGAATGGGCCAAGGTAGGTGTCCTGCAATTCGATGTCCGGTGTGACGACACTGAGCTTCTTCTCTTGGAAGTTCAGGTCCACCTCCTCAAACTCTTCTTCCAATGCAGCCAGATCCGCGGCGATATCCCGCGGACCGAGAACCTGCAGGGGAGCGGGAGCTCGAGGAAGTTCAGTGCGAAACCGGTCGAGCCGCCGCCCGAGGCTGGCCGCCGAGAGGTCGAGGTCCGAGAGGAGGCTGTCCGCCGCGATCTGCCATCCCTTATCCCTGGCCAACTCAAACCGGCGGATCGAATTTGTAAGCTCGTCCCACTCGCGGTCGTATAGAACTGGGAGAGGAGAGAGCCGGCCAGTGCTGGCGAGGTGAGTATGAATCTGGACGGCGGCTCGTAATTGCCTCCGCATTAAACTTGTTTCGGTGGACATGGGGGTCTCCCAAATTGGCCAGGGGGAAGAGCAGCAAGAGCCGCCTTCCAGGCCGGACTAGCGAGCCCCTTCGATTTTTGTCGCCGTGAACGAGACCCGGTCCTGGTCCTGAAGCACCTGGTCGGCGGCCGCCGGCTGGCGGTTAACCCTGATCAAGTAGCCTTCCGCCTGGCCGTGGGGAACTTCACGTTTGAAGTGGGCGCGTACCGAGGTCCCTTCTTCGACCTCGATGTAGTCCGCGAAACCGCCGCCGTCGTTGTTGATGAACAGAACTCTCATGGGAGTAAAACCTTTCTGGAAATGGAAACAAAAGATAGACAAAATGGAAAGACAGTCACTTGGAAAGGGGCTGCCGCAACGAAGCCGGACCTTCCGGCCCGCTACGAGACGATCAGCCAGTGCTCAGCAATCGGATGCTCGATGGCTTCCGCATCGGCCGCCGCTCATCGTGTCACCGTGAGCCGCGAAAATGACCCGCTTTAGAACCTCGCAGTCACTAATCGGACGCAGGGCTGCGGTCATCGGCACCAGTTTGCTCGATTCTCGGCACGGAGGAACTTTCCCGAGGGGTTGGTAAACGGCCGTGAGCGGTCTCTGCCAGGAGCGAGGGATGAGTCGTGAAAAAATCGAGCAAGCTGTCCGCAGAAGTGGGGTCCGAAGACGGCCACCAGCTCGCCGACAGGGCGATTGCCGCCAGAACCAGCGGCGACAAGGCTGCCAGTACGAAGGCGGCCGCGGAAAAGATCGCTCCCCACTTCGATTCAGTCTGGCGGGCAGCGGCCGCTTGTTTACGCTCTTGTTCCAGCAGGTCTCGTTGCCGCCCGACTTCGGCCTGATCCTGGCGAAGCTGCTGCTGGTGAGCGAGAAGTTCCTGGCTGGCCGCGGCCTCGCGCTCAATAAGCCGCTGTGTTGCCTCCGTTAATTGCTGATTAGCGCGCGACATATCCCGGTTCTGGGCCGCCTGTTGGGCGGTTGCCTGTTCTGCGAATTGAGCTAAGCGACCGTCAGGCTCGCTGCACCCGGCAATAAAGGACATAGGTCCGACCAAGAGGATCGCAGTCCGCGAGCGATTTTTAGTCATCATCTGGGGGAAGCCTCCGTGATTTGAGGATTTGTGTAAGCAGCGCCTGTAGTCCGCGTCGGAGCCGCATCTCGCGGATCAGCGCCAGCACGACGACGGACATGGCGATGGAAAAAGAGAGGACGATGGTGGTATTCATAACCCGTTAAAAAAAGTAACCGGCGGCATGCATCCGCCAGAGGGGATTGGAACTGAGAACGGGAACCAGGAAGAATCTCTGCCCGTTTCTTCACATGCCCCGCGGGCCTATGCGGGCTGCGGTTCCAAACGAAAGCGAAGCTGGTCATCGGGAATCGGTGGCAGCTTCGGTGGAAAGGAGAGTAGCGTGTCGTCGTGCTTTACTGGGCGACTGGTTAGATGGTGAGTGAAGTGCACACTACCGCTCCCCGCCACAACCGGCGGGGAGATGTGGATTGCCTCCAAGTGCGAACCGTCTGTGCTTGCCGCCTATGCGGCGTCACGAGGTTCAGGCGGGTCATTTTCCCCGTGGCCAGCAGCACCATCCCGCGGAGGGAGCTGGTAACGGCGGCTGCGCCCGTCAGGGACCTCCAATCCGCGGACCTCGTGAGCAAACGCGAGTGCCTTAGTGATGGTGTTTGGGTCCACGCCTAGTTGGGCCGCAATTTCATCGAGATAGAGTTCAGTGGCGTACAGCCGGAAGGCTTCGTCAGCGATCTTTTGGTAGACGGGGGTGTCAGACTGCTTCTTTGCCAGCTCGGACCGGCGGCCCCGCCCGTCGCGGAAGTCTTTGCCGAACGCATGCCGCAGCAGCTTGGTTACCATGCTGCGTGAACACTTAAGTTCCTTGCGAATGTCGCAGTGCAGCATGCCCTGGTCATAGAGTGCCTTGGCCTTGGCCGCCTTCTCGTCCTGCGGATTTGGATCGACGAAGTGAATGACGACGTGTTCGGTGAGCGTCTCCCGACCGTCGAATTCTTCCGACTCCGTCCCCATAGAGATTCCCGCCACCGCGGACGCGACCGTGCCGGCGTTCAGCGTGAACTCGCCCCGCATCTGGCACCGCTTCCGTCCCTCACGTGGGACCTCTCGAACGATAATGCGGCCGCCCACCAAGTCCCGCAGCGCGTAGGCGGCAGCGGGCGTGGTTTCCTGCAGGCAGGCTCCCAGATTGTCGATCTGCTGCTGGAGCCACTCGATTGTCGGTTCCGGCAGGCGCGTCTGTTCTGAGCGAAGGAGCGAGTCGCGTTTTCGGATCATCTCCTGCAGATCATCACTGTGCTTCTTTAGCCGTTCATTGACACAATCATCAACAACGCCATTCTCCATTCGATCCAGGATGTTCTTTTGCTTCCCCTTGATCTCAACGATGGCCTTCTCCGCCGAGGCCAGCTCGCTTGGAATCTGGCTCTCTTCGCGACGCCACTGAAGTAAGAGCTGCTGGTAGACTGCGTCCAACCAGGCAGGATTGCCGACTATCCGTTTGCCGACCTCATCCAGAATCATTCGCTCAGCTCGGTCGCGGCGAAGCTGCGTTTTGCAAGTGCATAGGCCCTTCGGATAGTTTGGGCACGATAAGTATTTTCCACCGGCACCCGTGACGATGAAAAATGTATCTCCGTGTTCGGCGGCGGGGGCCGACGAATTGCATTCGGCGCACGTTATCAGGCCGGACAGCAAGTGGCGTGGCACTCGGCTGCCATCGGCTTCGCGCGACGCTTTAAGCGTGCCGTCGGCCCGCCGCCGGGCCGCGTATTTTTCGATGTTCTCCTGCAGCAGGTTCTGGGCCTTTTCGAACATGTCGTCCGCGATCAGCCTCAAATCGGGGCGGTACCGGGTCCATTTCTCACATTCCTCTTCGGAACGAGGCTCCTGACGCACCTTGCCCGTAAATGGATCTCGGACGTTCTGCGATTCTCCCCACGGCCAAATCCCAACGTACTTCCTGCTTTCCAGGACGCTGACGACTAGTCCGTGATTCCAAGTTGGGGAAGTCGCCCGGTGATCTTTGGGAGCACCCCGCTTGTTGAGCTCGCGAGCTATCCAGTTTAGTGATCGCAGTTCGACAACAAACCAATAGAAAATTCGCATCACCCAGCAGGAAGTTGCTTCGTCAACCTTGTACGCCATCTTCGGCCGCGCGGGGCGGCCGCGCGCGGTGGTCTCAGTGCCGGGAATGGGGATTGATGTGTACCCAAAGCGGTAGTCGCCGGTTGAGTTGCCGGCCGGCACAACTCCCTCCTGGCCACGCAGCACGCTCGTCCCGAGTTCCTTGATCATCCGTTCGTTGATGACGCTGACAATCGACGCAATCAACTCCCATCCTTCGCAAGCCGTGTCGATGCCGTGAAGAACCGTGATCACGCGCACACCCCAGGTGTAAACGAGTCGCTTGAGGAGCGGCATCGTAATGACTGACTCACGCGCTAGCCGGCTGAGCGAGTACAAGTACAAGACTTTGAATTCGCCACGCTCCGCAAATAGCATTATCCGGTCCAGGTCCTCTCGCGAGAGCGTCGTCCCGCTGACCGCGGCATCCGAAAACTCCAACTCGGGTGGAATCAGGTGTCCATTCCTTTCCGCCAATTCCCGGTTCTTGCGGTGCTGGTCAGGGATGCTTTCGTTGGACTGATGATGCGAGCTAAACCGCGCATAGCTGGCAGCAATATTGAGAAATTGCCGCCGCGCCGAGGCTGCTGCCAGTTTTCGCTGGCGACGGCGAATTTTTGGGGTTGATGGCCAAGCTTTGCTGGCCACCGGCGGCCCAGCGACCTTGCCGTTGCCGGTGCTGCCGTCTATTGGCGCTGCACCGTCATCAGGACGAACTGCCTCTCCGTCAGAGCGGAGACGGTCGCAGGCCGGTTGGGAATTAGAATGGTACGAGCCTTCTGAGCGAATCCCTGCCATCATAAAACACCTCCATGGAGGCGTCTGGCAACGGACCGGCGTTTGTCCCAGTGGGACAAACGAGGTGACAAAAGGTGAGAGGACGTGATAGTCGCTGACGGTAGCTGAGAGATCGCAAGTACTTATTGCGACTGCGGTTGCGAACGCAAACACAGTCAGCGTTAAGACTTGCGAAAAGGACCTAATCGAATCCTGTCCTCTCCGCTGGAGTAGATGCGCGTCTCCGTAAGTGATTACGGGGACTGAAGTAAGGAACTTACGAGGATTCAAAACAAAACTTTTGCGCAATCATCGACGGGCGTCCTGCTCGTCCCTGTTGGGGATCTTTCGAATATCCAGAAAAGGTCGAAGCCGGCATACCGGCCGGCCCAACCCCGGTGTCACTCGGCAAGTACTCGTCGAAAAGCTGGGGAAAGTTGGCGTATCGGTCGATGCACCGGTCAATGACGGCATGGATCAAAGGCTTTACTGATGCTGGCGACTCAGGGGAGTGAATTCTTCTGGGACCGGATTAGTTCGTTGGGCTGTTTCCACTGGATGCGAGCTGCAAAAGTGCTTCCATTGGCGCCGCGAGGATGAGCCTTGCCGCCGGTGATGAACTCCGAGTCAGTAACCCACGTCTCGTCTTTGTCGACGGCTGCCGCGCCGAAATTCCCCAGCATCACACCCCGCTCCGGCATTAACTCCTTTTCTGTTCGGCGAATGACCCGCAGCTTGGCCGGATCGACCTGAGCCATGAAGAGCGGCGCCCGATGCCTGGCAATGTGGTCGTTATTGGCTCCCCGGCGGGTGTAAACCAGGAACAATCCCCGGCTATGGACGACCCAATGCTGTTGCGTGTTGTAGCTCCCCAGATCTTTGCCGTCGTCGAACACCCAGGGCTGAATCGGAGCGTATTTTAATCCATCCTCGCTGGTGGTCACATAGCCGCGGTTGTCGTTTCGCAACGTCAGAAAGTACTTCCCTTGAAAGTTGACCAGCGACGGCTCGCAAAGGCCACGGACTTCGTGAAGCTGCAACTCGTCACCATGTCCCAGATACACGAGCTTGCCGCCGTCAAAAGACGCGTGCACCACGGTCACCGAGTAAGTCCCTCCCTGCGGACCCTGATAATAGATCGGCACCAGCAGTGTGCCGTCGTCCTTCACCAGCCATTGCACGCAGCCGGGAGCAACCTGGTAATAGCGGTTGCCGTCACCCTGGGGCATGGCGAGGGTTTGCCAGCTCGTCCAGGCATCGGCGGCGGGGTCGTAGATGGCGTAAGCAAACTCGTACGAGCGGGGCTGATCCAAGAGCTGAGTCCCGGCCGGGCTGTACCGCAGCTGAGTGCCGATGGCGATTACCTTTTTTGATTGCGGATGCCAGCCGGGGGTGACGTCGCACACGGCAATTGTCTCCCCATTCGCTCCTTTCTGCCAATCGAGTTCCTTGGGAAGCTTGGGGCCAGTCCAGGTTTTGCCCAGATCGGCCGTAGCCATGACGTGCAGACCGGAATAGTGGTCGTCTGCCACCAGATGCTTTTGAAGCGTCAGCAGAACCAGCGGCCGGCCCTCCTTTCCTCTCCCCGGAATTGACGTGACGCGGGGATGGAACCAGCAAAAGCCAGGATCAAGTTCCTGTTTGACAACTTCGAGCCGCACGGTGAATTCAGGTGCGTCTTCCCCATACAACAACGTGGATGCCAGGTTCAGGCTGGCGAAGAGGAAGAGATTGGCACACCGATGAACAGGGCACGTTCGCAATCGGCTAGACATGGCAACTCCGCTAAATGGAAAACGCTAACGGCAGAACCACTGCATCTCAAAATGTCCGAAATGCCGCGATGGCTCCAGCGTATAGGGGTTGTAAGTGAGGCGGGCGACATGACCGTCGGTCCGCGCCACCAGCCAACTGTAATCCCAGGCTCCCGAGTCGTATCGTAGGGGAATGCTCGGGCGGACCCGCGCCACCGGATGGGAAGCAGCAATGAGCAATGCCTCGCGAGTGTAAAGGTAGCAGGAGCCAGCTTGAATGAACACGTCGTGCGGCAACGGTGACTGACCCGGCAGCAGCAAGTCATCGCAGAGGCCCCGAATACCCAGCTTCCACTCGACTCCTCGGGAAAATTCCTGGGCGATGCGCTCGCGAGACCCATCGATCACGTCGCCATTCGACCTGTGGTGCAGAACCAGCCGCCAGTCATCGCGGACAAAATAGCGTAATGTCTCGAAGTCATAGACAAAGTTGCTGCACGGCGCGTTGGTGCCGTCATCCCAGCGGTCCGCCTCGTGGTACTTCGGCATTGCCGAATGGTCTGCTGGGGGAGAAGGGCCATTCTTTCCAGCCGTCGGCGGGCCGTCCAGATAGGGGCGGGCAATTGCCTGGCCTCCGTCCTCGTTGTACAGAAACAGCGATAACGACGGCCGCGGCCCAAAGCCTTCGGGCAATTCCACCGGCTGCCGCAACGTGGTAATTCCCGCACACCATCGGCCATCGACCAGGTAGGTCGCCCGCATGTCCATCGTCTCTTGGACCAACTCGTCGCTCGTGGAAACAGTATCGATGTGCTCGTTGTGGCGGAACTCGCTGTAGATTCTCAAATCGGCCCCGCGAGAAATGGCTTCTCGAAGCAATTGCGGATTGCCCGCGATGATCCGCCGCTGCGAATCGAGCGTCAGGACATTATGCCAGAGCGATGCGGAATGACTTGTCGTCACAGGATTGTCCTACATAGGCAAAGGCATGTCAGCCGCGGCCTTCGCCATCATTGGCATGATGCTGAAGCCTATTGATCCGCCGGCTCACGCGGCTTGCTGGAAGCCGCTTCCCGCAGCAACGCGAGCGCGGCTTCAACGAGCTGCTCTCCCGAGCCGGGCTCCGTCGCGGAGTTCGTGACCTCGTAGCTCCCTCCCGCGTAGGCGGCCCGAGTGGGAATGTAAATGGTCTCGACGCAGTTCGCGAGTTCGAGAACGAGTGTTGTCCGGAACGGGGAACCTTGTTTGATCGCGAGGCCGAGATCGACGAAGACCTCGCCGGGGAGACAGACGATCGCGAAGTCGCTGCCGAGCGTCATAACCGTGACTTCGACAGGAAGCGCCTCGCCGATGCCGGCGAACGAGCGGCTGAGTCCCCAGGTGATGTGCTCGGCGGTCTTCGCATGTGGATCGCGGTGCCGAAACTGGTCGAGCATAAGCTTCTTGTAAGCGGTGACATGTTCGAGGAATTCAACTTTTTCTTTCCGCTGAGCGGCCTGGAGGATCTGAATGGATGCAGCCACTTCGTCCTTGGTCGCATCTTGCAGCGGCAGCCGTACGGTCCGCGACTTGACGATGAGGTTGGTGCGCTGGAGGCGTTGCAGCTGAGGAAGTTGCTTTTGAATGGAATCCCCAAGGGAGTTACCGATGAAATCGGCTTTGTTTCGATCAGATCGACGCGGATCTGCGTGGTTGATGTCTCCGCAGCAACCGGTTCCAAAAACTGAGATCAACTCGGAACCGGCAGCCTTTCGCAGCGATTGCTCGATGAAGTGCGGATAGTCCGCGCTCCATTTCACTCCGCCCACGGTGTCCAGATGCAGGGCGAAGTTACTGAGGATTCCCAGGGACTTGCCCGCTTCGTCCTTGATCGAGAGCAGCCCGATCTGAGGATCAATGGGCCCTGCCGAGCGGACGACTTCGGCGTTGGCAAAGTTCATCCAGGTTCGCACACTGCCGTCGCGCATGACGAAGCGGCGATTGAACGACACCGGCAACTTCTGCTCGGCGATGCCGGCCTCCAAGAGCGCAGGCTTGGCGGCGGCCTGCGCTTTGACAATTGCCTCGACCGGCCCGTTGATCAGCTTTTCGATGTATGCCGCCCGCAAAGGATCTTGACGTTGGCCGCCAAGATTCAGGTACAACTCCTTCATATAGTCCGGCGCCGTGTGGGAGTGGGTCGCGGAAATCACGATGTTCGCCGCCGGAATGCCAGTCTTTTCGGATGCTCGTTTGCGCACCGCTAGGGAGAGGTCGGTGGCGATCCCGATTAAGTCGCAAACAACGAGAGCCGCCTCGGCGTGAGCATCTCGAAAAACAATTGCCTTAGCTTTGAGCGGATCGCTGGAGCCCTCCGCCAGACGTTCGTGGTAGTAGCCTGCCATGGGGAAACTAATGGGCGGTGTGATGTCTACTTCCGCGATGCCGACCTGCAGCGAGACGCCAATGCGTGTCTCCTTTTGTTGACGGACTTTTGGCAGCGTCGCTTGAGCGATGGCGACTTGTCCGCCCGATAGTCCAATCACAAGCACCAGCATGCCTAAAAGCACGCGGCGGCGGTTAAGATTCTTGAATATCGCAGGCATCATCGAATGGTTCCATTTCTTGAGTGGATAACAACGACTTCGCAGGCTTCAATGCCCATCGCGCGCGGCAGGTTACATCCCGCCAATTCCGGTCAGTAAATGCTACCAAAAGCACGAGGAGATATTCTGTCGGCGCTGCAGTTCTAGCTGCGAGGAAATGCTCGCCACCAGATTCTTAGATTTCAGTTCCGGCGAGCCGCGATGTGCGATGCCTTAAAGGGGGGACGGCTGCTGCGGAGTGAGCCGTACGAGTCGCTGACCCCTCTTTTACATTGGCCGCTAATCGTCCAGCGGCTTCTTTTTCATTTGCCCGGGGGAGTCCTTGTTCACGTCGTAGCGCCGCGGCGCATTCGCTTGCCGCCGCGAGAGACCCGCGCTGTCGAGCAGCGAGCGACCCATGACCTGCTCGAAATCTTCCTCATCCGGCGGCGGGCCGACCGCTCCCAGCTCGGCGGGAATATACCGCACTTCGTACTTGTGTTTGGCAATCGCGAACGTGCATCCGGGATCCAGACGCTTCCGCATCACTTTGACGCCGTCCACCTTGACGCCGTTACGGCTGTTGAGATCCTGGGCAAACCAATAGCCCCCCTCCACGGTGAGTTGGCAATGATTGCCGGAAACATTGGCAAACCGCAGCACGATATCGCACGTCTCGCGGCGGCCAATCAGCAGGGTGTTCTTCAGCAGAGGAATCGGATCGCCGCCGCCAATTGGAATCAATTCACCGAACATTTTCTGCGTCCCTTGTGGGGGCCGCAAGCGCGACTTACATTGCAGGAGAGACCGTCGCGGTTGCCCCGTTTCTCTGTTTGGAACCTGTTTTCTTGGCCTCGTGTAGTAGTCTATACGAGGGGGTAAGTGTCGTCAACAAAAACCATTTCGCCCCCCCTTGGTTCCTGGCAATCCGCCGGCCTCCGCTACCACGCTTACAACTTCTTTCTCCGCCAGAAGTTCGGCCAGCGGGTGCAAAAAGTCAGTCTCGACGCCGGCTTTACGTGCCCCAACGTCGACGGCACCGTGGCCATCGGCGGCTGCACCTTTTGCGATAACCGCAGCTTCAGTCCCAGCCGCCGCACGCCGCGGGTCAGCATTCGGGACCAGCTCGATGACGGCATCCGCCGCCTGAAGACCCGCTACACGGCCGAGAAGTTCCTGGCCTACTTCCAGCCGGCGACCAACACTTACGCGCCGGTCGAAAAGCTTCGCCCGCTGTACGAATCGGCCCTCTCGCACCCGCAAGTCGTGGGCCTGGCCATCGGCACGCGCCCCGACTGCGTACCCGACGACGTGCTGGACCTGCTGCAAGACATCGCCAGCCGGGCGTATCTCAGCGTGGAATACGGCGTGCAAACCATCCACGACCGCTCGCTGGACTGGATGAACCGCGGCCATCACTACGACGCCATGCTCGACGCCATGCACCGCAGCCGCGGCCGGGGCTTGGAAATCTGCGCCCACATCATCCTCGGCCTGCCGGGAGAGAGCCACGAGGACATGCTCGCCACTGCCCGCGAAATGGCCCGGCTCCGAATCGACGCCATCAAAATCCACAATCTTTACGCCGTCCGCAACACGCCGCTGGCGGAACAAGTGGAGCGGGGAGAAGTCACGCTCATGGAGCGGGACGACTACATCCGCGCGCTGGTGGACGTGCTGGAGATCCTGCCGCCGGAAATGATCGTGGAACGGATTAGCGGCGACGCCCCACCCGACTATTTCCTCGGTCCCTCCTGGTCGCTGGACAAACCGGCCATCCTTCTGGCTCTCGGCCACGAGCTGGAGCGCCGCGACACCTGGCAAGGGAAGTTTAGTACCCCGCTCACACCGTAAGCGGTACCCCACACCCTTTGTGTCAACCTCCGCTTCATCGCCGCTCTCCCTGGCCCTCGTCATCACCGAGCTCGAAGTCGGCGGCGCGGAGCAGGCGCTGGTCAACCTGGCAACCGGCCTCTCCCGCGAGCGGTTCAGCCCCGTAGTCTATGCTCTTCAGCCGTCGCCCAAGAATGACCGTTTAGTCCGGCGGCTGGAAGAAGCGGAGATTCCCGTTCACTTTTTGAACGTCCGATCTTACTGGCAGTTTTTCTCCGCCGTTTCGCGCCTCGCGGCGCTCTTCCGCCAGCAGCAGCCGCGAGTGGTCCAGTCGTTTCTGTTTCACGCGAATGTGGTGGCGACCCAGGCGGCGCGGAAGGCGAAGGTGCCGCGGATGGTGACCGGCATCCGCGTGGCGGACCCGAGTTTCCTCCGACAGCGCGTGGAGTGGTGGCTAACTCCCAAAGTGGACAAGATCGTCTGCGTCAGCCAGGGAGTCGCCGACTACTGCGCGAACCAGTGCCGCTTTCCCGCCGAGAAACTGGTGGTCATTCCCAACGGCGTCGATTTGTCGCGGTTTGAGAATCTTCAGCCCGCGGATTTGTGCGCGCTCGGACTTTCCGCCGGGCGGCGGGCAATTCTCTACGTCGGTCGGCTGGAAAGGCAGAAGGGGCTCGACAATTTGTCCACGACCGTGCTGCCGCGGGTCTTCCGCGAATTGCCGCAGCATGACTTGCTGCTGGTTGGCGACGGCCCGCAGCAGGCGACTTTGCAAACGCTACTGGAGAAGCAGGGATTGCGGAATCGCGTCCATTTCCTGGGCTGGCGAGACGACGTGCCACGGATTCTGGCGGCCAGCGACGTGCTCGTCTTGCCTTCGCGGTGGGAAGGAATGCCCAACGTGGTGCTGGAAGCGATGGCCGCGGGCAAACCGGTCGTCGCGACTCAGGCGGAAGGAGTGACCGAGCTGCTGGGGGACTTGGCCGAGCCGCAATCCTGTCCCGCCGGTGATGCCGCCGGTTTCGCGGAGAGAATCATCCGGCTGGCGCGGGACCGCGAACTGGCCGGCGAGCTTGGAGCCCAGAATCGGCGGCGGGCGGCAGCCGAATTCTCGCTCGCCGCCATGATATCGCGGTATGCAGCGCTCTACGAGTCGCTCCTCCAGTGACCCGGTGGGCTGCCGTCCTCTTATCATTACTTCGTCAACAGATTTTTTTGTGGTCGTAATCCATTGCCGCCAAACAATGTTCCGATGCTAGCAGCACTTTGCTAGCACTCTCCACGGACTTGCCCGAGTTGACTCGCTCGAAAAAAGGTTTAGGCTCTTCCCAGTAGATGCCAGTGCGAGCAATGAATCTGTAGTTACTCGTGATTAATATCTGATTATTTTAAGGTAACTTTACCAATAAATACTTAGTTCACCCGGTACGTCCGAGTGATTTTGCACGGGAGAGCGGAGCCGTACGGCCAATACAGGTCCGCAGCCGAATATCCCCGTCATTCGGTCTCCTGGCAAAGCCGGCAAAGGGATTTTGCCGGGATTTGACGGCAGGCACCGCAAGCCTGCCGGCATATGGCCCAGCCTGGGGGGCATGGAAGCTCCCCGGGGCCCTATGTTGCTACTCCACCGAGAATCTATGCACCGTCGTGCTGCGGTACGTCTCCCCCGGCTTGAGCAGCGTGGTGGGGAACTTTGCCTGGTTGGGAGAATCGGGGAAGTGCTGGGTTTCCAGGCAGAATGCCTCGTGCTGTTTGTAACCGTTGCCTCCGGCTGAGCCGTCGAGGAAGTTGCCGCAGTAGAGCTGGATGCCGGGCTCGGTGGTGGAGATTTCCATCACGCGGCCGCTGGCGGAATCTTTAGCCCGGGCCGCCAGGGCCAACTTGCCGTCCTGGCCTCGCAGGACGTAGCAGTGGTCGTATCCCTTCGTCTGGTGCGGCTCTTTCTTGAGTTCCCCAATCCGCTCGCCGATGGCGTGAGGCGAGGTGAAGTCCATTGCCGTCCCCTTCACCGGGGCAAGTTCGCCGGTGGGAATCGCACCGGCGTCAATCGGCAAGTACTTGTCGGCACTCAGCGTGAGCTGCGTTTTGAGGATGTCGCCGCTCCCCGCGCCGCCAAGGTTCCAGTAGCAGTGGTTGGTGAGATTGACGACGGAGGCTTTGTCGGTCGTGGCCGAGTAATCGATTTTCATTTCGTTGCTGTTCGTCAGGGAGTACACGACGGTGACCGCCAGGTTGCCGGGATAGCCTTCCTCGCCATCCTTGCTTGTGTAGGTGAACTTCACGCCGACGCTTTCCGCGTTCTTCACTTCCTCGGCATTCCAAACGACCGCATCGAAGCCCTTGAGGCCGCCGTGCAAATGATTGGGCCCGTTATTTGTCGCCAGCGTGTACTCCTTGCCGTCGATCGTGAACTTCCCCTTGGCAATCCGGTTGCCGTAGCGCCCCACCGTCGAGCCAAAATACGGGTGCCGCTGCAAGTAGCCTTCCAGCGTCGGAAAGCCAAGCTGGATGTTGGCCCGCTTGCCGGCCTTGTCTTGGGTCTCCATCGAGACGACCGTCGCTCCGTAGGTCATCACTTTCATCACCAGGCCGCTGGAATTGGAGCAGGTGAAAAGGGAAACCTCGGTGCCGTCCTTGGTCTTGCCGAACGCGGATTTGCTGATGCTCATGGCTAATTTGGGGGCTGAGGTTTGGGTCGCTTCGGTTTTGGGAGCCGCCTCGGCAGCAGGCAGAAAAAACAAGGTGGCGAGCGCGGCTAACGCGACCAGCCGACGGGAGGAGGAAATTGGCATGGCGGAGGCTCCGGGTGCGGATGTCAAACGAGTTGGCAGGGGTCATTATCAGGGGCCAATCAGCCGCTCGTCCAGGGGCGGAAACGACGGAAACACTGGCAAGCATGGACAGCCTGTTAAGCGGGGCCTAAACTCGACGGTTAGTTATCCGAGAACTGCTATTTGAACCTTCGGATACGGTCCTCAATTTCTTCTTGATTTCATCGCGGTTAAGGCCGGGAATCGAACAGAAGGAAACGGAGATAACGAAGGGAGATGAAATTGAATTTTCCTGCTTTTGCTTCCTTTGTTTCCTTCTGTTCAAAATTCTTCGGTCAGTTGGAAAGTTGATTTGGGCCAAATCTTTAGCCTACCCCCCATCCTCGCCACTCTGTCCATGACTACTCCCTCCCTCTCCTCCATCCGTGAAAGAGTCCTCGCCGGCGAGCGATTGAGCCTTGAGGATGGACTGGTGCTGTACGACCCGGCGACGTCGCTCCAGGAAGTCGGCGTTCTCGCCAACATCGTCCGCGAGCGGGTGAACGGCAACAAAGCGTATTACAACATCAATACGCACCTCAACCCCACCAACGTCTGCGTCTATCGCTGCACTTTCTGCGCGTTCCGGGCCGACCTCCGGAGCGAGAAGGGCTACGTCATGTCCGACGAGCAAATCCTGGCTCGCGGGCAGGAGGCGGTCGATAACGGCTGCACCGAGATGCACATCGTCGGCGGCCTGCACCATGTGAAGGACTACGACTGGTACGTCAACGTCCTCCGCATCCTGCACAACGCCTACCCCGACCTGCACCTCAAAGGCTGGACCGGCGTCGAAATCAACTGGTTCGAGTTCCTCACCAAAAAATCGGTCCGCCAGATTCTGCAGGAGCTGATGGAAGCCGGCCTCGGCTCCATGCCGGGCGGCGGGGCGGAGATTTTTCATCCCGAGGTCCGGAGCAAAATCTGCGAGCACAAGGCGGACGCCCACAACTGGCTCGATATCCACCGCACGGCTCACGAGCTGGGGCTGAAAACGAATTGCACGATGCTCTACGGCCACATCGAAAGCGCCTACCACCGCGTCGACCATCTGATCCGTCTCCGCGAGCTGCAGGACGAAACGGGCGGCTTTCAGACCTTTATTCCGCTGGCGTTCCATCCGGAAAACACCGGACTGTCGCACATCAAAAAGTCCTCCGCGATCATGGACCTGCGGACCATGGCCGTCAGCAGGCTGATGCTGGACAACATTCCGCACATCAAGGCCTACTGGATCATGCTCGGCATCGGCACCGCCCAAACGGCCCTCGCCTACGGAGCCGACGACCTCGACGGCACCGTCCGCCACGAGCTGATCTACCACGACGCCGGCGCGACCACGCCAGAACTGCTCACCGTGCCGCAAATCCAAAGGCTTATCGTGGAAGCGGGGCGCGAGCCGGTGGAACGGGATACGCTCTACCGCCGCATCGAGCGCGACGCGGCGAATCCTGCGGCGTGGACGGTGGGGGAGCAGATTTTGGCCGCGGTGTAGAGAGTTCGCCTGCATTTCGCTCCGAGACGACAAGAGGTTGCGGCGAGTTGCCGGTGCGAAAACGGGAAACCTAGGCTTTCTCGGTTCGATACGAGAAGTGCTTGACCCTGGCCACCCGGCGAACTTGTTCAAGGAGTTTCATGAAAGTTATTCTCCCGGCAGCTTCAGTCCCGCCAAAAGCGCGTTAGATGGACGAAGCGCGTGCTACGCGCCGCAGCCGCGTCTTCCGTCTAATCCGTTCAGTAGTGTACATTTGAAAGAATACAATATCAAGCTTCCCAAGCCGTTTTGATTGACGAGGCGATTTGAGCCCGTTACTATGCGGACGTAGTTCGTATAAACAATGGTTCGGCGGTATAGAAGAATGCCATGCAAATCGTTGCCTCCCGTCATCACAAGCAACATGCAACCGTGCTCCAGTTGCCTGGTTGCCCAATTCCCTGCTTTGAAATACCTGAGCGGGCAGAAGCAATTTTGATGGCCGTCACCGCGGCTAAGGTTGGTGAGGTGATCGCGCCGCAGGACTTCGGTTCGGGACCCATCCAAGCCATTCATTCACCGGAGTTCATCGACTACTTGAGGACGGCCTACGAAAGCAGCCGGCCATTCTTTGAGGGCCAGAAGCCCGCGATTGCGGACACTTATATCGGACGAGGATGGAGGAACAAGCCAAGCGGCTTTCCAGGCCGCATGGGGTACTTCGCATACGACACGACTTGCCCGATTTTAGAAGGCACTTGGCTGGCAGCTTACTGGAGCGCTCAATGCGCCATCACGGCAGCAGAACTGGTGCGGCAGGGCGAGCGCGCTGCCTACGCCCTATGTCGGCCTCCCGGCCACCACGCCGCGCATGACCTGCATGGCGGGTTCTGTTACCTGAATAATGCCGCCATCGCCGCTCGGGCGTTGCAACAGGGAACTGACCAACGGATCGCGATCCTCGATATTGACTACCACCACGGGAACGGGACGCAAGAAATCTTTTATCAAGATGCGACCGTGGCGTACTACTCCATTCATGGGGATCCGAATCTCGACTATCCATTCTTTTGGGGCGCCCGAGAGGAAACCGGGGAAGCAGCAGGAAAAGGACATAACCACAACTGGCCCCTGCCTCTTGCGAGTAACGAAGAGACGTTTCTGGCCGCACTGGACGAGGCGTTGACCGCCATCGCCTCGTTCGACCCGGCTTACTTAGTAGTGTCTGCGGGTTTCGACTTTATGGAGGATGACCCTGTTCCACTCGGTGGGGGCTTTCGCGTTGGTCAAAGCGGTTTGATTGCCGCGGCGCGTCGAATCGCGAGTCTTCGTCGTCCCACGGCGATTGTGCAGGAAGGCGGTTATCGTGTTGACAAACTTGGCGGCTATGTCGTGAC
>SXGT01544778.1_pt1 | contig 25681 bp, 19 predicted proteins | sample 3176221 | NCBI WGS metagenome assembly SXGT01 (sample SAMN11356862, study PRJNA531348) | freshwater metagenome | isolation source: freshwater sample F1-120 | place: China: Fuxian Lake, Yuxi | collected 2017-12-25
CCCTCCTCGGGCCTTGGGGAGCGCCATGATCCCGAGTCGCACCTCATACCCCTTGTGCTCGACGCGGCCTCCGGCAAGCGCGCAAATATTGGAGTCTTCGGCTCCGACTGGGATACGCGCGACGGCACCTGCGAGCGGGACTACATCCATGTGCTCGACCTGGCGGAGGCCCACCTCAAGGCCTTCGATCACCTGGCCGGGGGAGGGGAGTCAGGGGCCTTCAACCTGGGCACGGGGAGGGGGAGCACTGTGAACGAGATCATCGATGTGGCCCAGGAGGTCACCGGGAAGACCATCCCGGTGGTTCTGGAGGGGCGGCGAGCGGGAGATCCGGCGGTGCTGGTCGCGAGCGCGACCAGGGCGGCGGACACCTTCGGGTGGAGGGCCAAGCGGGCCTCCCTCGAGGAGATCGTGGGGGACGCCTGGGCGTTCCACCAGCGGGCGGGGCGGTCATGAGCAAGCTCCCCAAGGTCTCGGCCGCCCTCGAGGCCCTCGGCGCAGAAGAGCTGCGCGCGTTCGTGCTCGACATGCTGGCCTCCCTCGATGAGGCGCCCCGCGCCAGGATCGTGGACGCCCTCGTCCGCCGAGCGGCCTCCTCGAGCTCCTGGAGGCCCGGGGCGCCGAGGGCCGAGGTCGTCGACCAGGTGCAGGGCTTCGTCGCCTCGTCGCGCAGGACCGGCAGGGCCGAGCCCGAGCGGGTCGACGAGATCCTGCGCAAGGGCGTGGAGGCCTCGCTCGCCAGTGACCACCAGGCGGCCCGCGCCATCCTGGGCGCCATGCTGGTGCCCCTGGCCAAATCCGAGTTCGATCTCGGGCAAGAGGAGATGATCGAGGAGGTCCTGTCCATCGATCTCGAAGACTGCGTCGCCCGGTACGTGGCGGCGGTCTATATCACCACGCCGCTGCCGGAGCGGGCGGGCGAGCTGCTAGGCGCGATGGACTCGGTGGGGGAGCTCGCCTACTGGACCGTGCCCATCGCCTCGATGGAGCGGGTCATCCCGGGTCCCCTCCCCGACCTCGACGCCTTCTTGCCCTCCTGGATCACCCGGCTCGAGGCGGAGGCAAAAGGCCCGGACAGCAGGGAGTCGGAGGGCGACCGCTGGCTCAGGGAAGCGGTCACCCGTAAAGAGGGCACCCCGGGGCTGGAGAGGATCGCCAGGACCACCAAGCACCCCGAGGCGGTGCAGGCCTGGTGCAACGCCGTCATGGCCGAGGGAGACTGGGCGAGATCCCTCAGGGTCCACGAGGACGCCGCCACGCTGGTACCCGATCGAATGTGGCACGGAGGCTTCCTCGACGGGGCCGCGCTCTCGGCCCAGCTCCTCGGCCGCAAGGACCTCGTGAAGAAGCTGGAGGCCGCCTGGCTTGGGGCGCCGACCCTGGCTCGCCTGCTCCGCTGGCTGTTGGCGGGCGAGCCCTCGGCCGCGGCGCTCAGGAAGCGGGCGGCCGGAGCCCTGAGGACCTGCCCCACCAAATCCTCTCGCATCGTCGGCGTGCTCCACGTGATCGTGGGGGACATCCAGGAGGCGGCCTCGCTCCTGGAGAAGGCCCCAGGCCTCGGCTGGTCGAGCGGGAGCCACCCCGGTCATATCCTGTTTCCGACCTTTGCCTGGCTCCTCGGCGGATCGCCGGCGGGCTCGGCCAGGGAGCAGCTCACCCGAGGAATCCTCGGCCCGACCGACACCGAAATGGATTTCGGACTTGGCTATCTGGATGGCCAGAGCTTCATAAAAAAAGGCGGCAAGGACTGGCCGGAGCTCGACAGGCCACGGATCGTCTCCGCGCTCCAGCAGGCCGGGGTCACCCTGGAGCTCGCGACGGCCGATGGCGCCTCGGCCCTCTCGGCCATGAGGGCGGCGGCGGCCCACCGGGTGGAGGCTGCGGCCTTCGGCAAGCGGCGGAGTTGCTACCAGCACGCGGCCCTCCTGGTCGCCTGCTGCGTGGAGCTGGAAGGCAACAATAGCCTCGCCTCCTCGGCGTGGGCCAGGGCCCTCCAGCAGCGGACCGCGCGCTTCCCTGCCTTCCGGAGGGCGCTCACCGAGCAGGCCCGGCTCATCCTCCCCGCTCTCTCCCTGTAAGATCTACCAGCTTACAGTCCAACGAAGCGCCCGCCCAAAATCACCTCTCCTCCCTGTAAAATCTACCAGCTTACAGCCCAACGAAGCGTTGTGGCGAACCAGCGAAGGGGTATTCACGGGGAGAGAGGGGAGGTGCCCAACGATGCGTTGTGGCGAGCCAGAGAAGGAGAATTCACTGGGAGGGGAGAAGCGAAGGATTTACAGGGTCCACGGCCTCGATCGCGCAGAGCACCCCCCTGGCCTTTCCGCGGGTCTCCTCGGCCTCTCTCTCGGGCACGCTCGCGTCCACCACCCCCGCCCCCGCGGTCACATCGAAGCGCCCTTCGCGGCAGACCGCGGTCCTTATGGCAATGGCAAAATCCAGGTCCCCCGTGCTGGCCACGTACCCTATGGCCCCCCCGTAGATCCCGCGGGGCCTGGCCTCCAGCTCGCGGATGATCTGCATGGCCCTCACCTTGGGAGCGCCCGAGAGGGTGCCCGCAGGAAAGCCCGCCCTGAGCACCTCGGTGGCCGGGATCCCCGGGCGAACCTGGCCCCTGACCTCGCTCACGATGTGCATGACATGCGAGTAGCGCTCGATATCCATGCACCGCACGAGCTCCACGGTCCCCAGCGAGGAGACGCAGCCCACGTCGTTCCTCCCCAGATCCACCAGCATCACGTGCTCGGCTCGCTCCTTGGGATCGGCCAGGAGCTCCTCGGCCAGGGCCACGTCCTGCTCGTGGGTCTTTCCCCGAGGGCGAGTGCCGGCGATGGGGCGGACGGTCATCGTCCCGTCCTCGAGGCGGACCAGGGTCTCCGGGCTCGCCCCTGCGATCCGGGTGCGGGTGGCCTCCCCCTTCGCGGGTGGGAAATCCAGAAAATACATATAAGGTGATGGGTTTACCAGCCTCATCGCCCTGTAAACGTCGAAGGCGTCCCGGCCATGCTGGGGAACCGTGAAGGTGCGCGCCAGGACGATCTGGAAGGCGTCACCCGCGCGGATATGCTCCTGCGCGGCGAGCACCCGCTCGCAGAAGGTCCCATCGTCCATGTCGACCGTGACGTCCCGGGGGATGCAGGCCCGGTCAGGGAGCCGGATGGAGGAGAGGCGAGGATCGGACTCCAGATCGGCGAGGGCGCGGGCGACCCGAGCCTCGTCGTCGGCGCACACCGTGAAGGTCTGATCCAGGTTGTCGAAGGCCACGATGACCGCCCCGCCGAGGACCCGGAGGAGCGGCAAGAAATGGCGCTTCCAGGTGCCCGGATCCCCGGGCGGGACCCTGGCGATGCGGTGGACCAGATCCCACGCAAAGAAGCCCACGTGCCCCCCCGCGAAGCGCTCGGCGGGGTGAACCCCGCGCCCGGCCTCGCCCTGGAGGAGCGAGGACAGGGCCTTCAAAGGATCGGTGTCCTGGCCAAGGCTCTTGCCCTCGGGCAGATCTCCCCGGATCTCGAAGCCGTCCCAGCCATAGAGGACCTCGTAGCGAGGGCGATACCCGAGGATGCTATAGCGACCCCAGCGCTCCCCTGAGATCACGCTCTCGAAGAGGAAAGAGGCCTCGCCCTCGCCTCGGCCTCGGAGCGCCGCATAGGCCCGGACAGGGGTCAGCGCGTCGCTCGGGCGAGTGATCCGATGAAGGGTCACCCCATCACACGGCCCTGGACAGGAGTCCCATGTAAACCCTGGCCTCCGAGGGTTCCAGCGGCCTCCGACCCATGCTCCGAGCATAGGCCGCGGCACGGGCGACCAGCGGCCCCGAGCCCTCGGCGAGCACGCCCTTCTCCCAGTAGATGTTGTCCTCGAGGCCCACCCGGGCGTGGCCCCCCAGGCGCATGGCCAGCTCGGTCATCGGCTTCTGGTGGCGGCCCACCGCGGCCACCGCCCATGTGGCGCCCTCCGGCATGAGCGAGGTCAGGTAGCGCATGTTGCTCTCGGTCGCCCCGATCCCGCCCGCGATGCCGAGCACGAACTGGAAATGGAAGGGCGCCTCGAGGAGGCCCTCCCTGGCGAGCTGCAGCGCCTCCTCCACGTGGCCCACGTCGTAGCACTCGAGCTCGGGCGTGCTCCCGGCCTCCTTGATGCTGGCGGCCAGGCGGCGAATATCGGGGCGAGCGTTGACGAAGACGTCGTTTCCGAAGTTGATCGTGCCGCAGTTGAGGGTGGCCATCTCCGGCTTGCAGGAGAGGGGCTGGGCCCGCTCGGCGATGCTCATACCCACCGCGCCTCCAGTGGAGGTCTGGATGATGCAATCGGTCTTGGCTCGGATGGCGTCCATCGCCTCCTGGAAGCGCTCCCTCGACTGGGTGGGAGTCCCGTCCGGCTCCCGGACATGAAGGTGAATGATGGCCGCGCCGGCCTCCCTGCAGCGGGCCGCCTCGTCGGCGATCTCCTGGGCCGTGATCGGCAGGAAGGGAGTCTGGGCGCGGGTGACCTCGGCGCCCACGATGGCGGCGGCCAGCACCAGCTCGGGCCTCACGTCGCCCATGCCCAGCTCGGGCACCGAGCCCCTCATGGGGAGCGCCTTCTTGCGCTGGAGGTCCTTGGGGACCACGCAGGTGCCGATCGCCCGGCAGACGACGATGGGCTCGAGCAGCACGTCCGCGGCGCTGGGAGGCCCCCCTGGCTCCCTGACGTTGGCGATGACCTTGCGCGCCTCGAACCTCATCTTGCGGCTGGTGTTGCCCATCTGGAGGAGCTCGCACTCGGCCTCGATGTAGTCGCCGGCGAAGACCGGAGCCAGGAACTCGACCTGCTCGTAGGCGCGGAAGAGGCCCTCGTCGCCGTCCAGGCGGATGAGCAGCTCGGTCGCCACGTCGCCGAAGAGGCCGAGGACCCGAGCCCCGTCGACGAGCTCTCCGGCGTAGTGGGCGTCGTGGGCAGACATGCGAAGACGGACTGTCACCTTCATGGCAGCGACGATTTATCACAGCCGATCATGGGTCCGCGAAGGGGAATGCTCCGGCGAGGTGCTACCTTGCCGTCGGTATGCGTCGATCTCGAAGCGCCCTCGCGTGCGCCCTTGGCCTCTCGGCCGCCGTCCTCGCCTGCCGTCGCCCGCCGGGGAGGCCGAGCAGCACGGCCGACAGCGAGCCTGCCGTCCAGGTCCAGACCCAGGTCTCGGCGCCTCCTCCCTCCGCGAGGGCCGAGCCTCCTCCGCCCTCCACCCGCACCCTGTCGGCCCAGGTGGACTGCAGGAGGCCAGGGAAGAAGATCAGCCCCGACATCTACGGGATCGCCTGGGATCTGGGCGCTCCAGGGCTCCAGGGCTTCCGCATGGGCGCCGCCTCGAGGCGGTGGGGCGGCAACACCACGTCCCGCTACAACCCCGATCTCTCCTCGTGGAACACCGGCCAGGACTGGTTCTTCCAGAACCTCCGCGTCCGCTCTCACCACGACTTCCTCCGGGAGAACAAGGAGCGCGGCCTCTCCTCGGCCTTCACCGTGCCCATCCTGGGCTGGGTCGCCAAGGACAGCACCTCGTACTCCTTCCCCGTCGCGATCCACGGCGGCCAGAGGAAGGTGGATCCCTACAAGAAGGACGCGGGGGACGGGGTGGGGCTGGACGGAAAGCCGCTGACCCCTGGGCCGCCCCAGTCGACCAGCGTCCAGGCGCCGCCGGAGCTCGTGGCCAAATGGATCTCGGATCTCCGCGCCGCGAGAGAAGAGGTCGCCTACTACATCCTGGACAACGAGCCCGCGCTCTGGGACTCCACCCACCGCGACGTGCACCCCGAGCCCGTGGGCTACGACGAGCTCCTCGACCGCACCCTGCGTTACGGGGAGGCGGTGAGGAAGGCCGATCCCGGCGCCAGGATCGCAGGGCCCGCGGAGTGGGGCTGGCCGGGCTACATGTTCTCGGCCAGGGACGCCGCGGCCGGCTTCTCGAGGAAGCCCGACCGCCTGGCCCACGGGGATATCCCCCTGGTCCCCTGGTATCTCCACAAAGTCAGGGAGCACGAGAAGGCCAGGGGAACCAGGATCCTCGATGTGCTGGACCTCCACATGTATCCCCAGGCCGAGGGGGTCTTCAGCCAGAAGAACGAGAAGAACGATCCCGAGACGGCCGCGCTGCGCCTGCGGCAGACCCGCGGCCTCTGGGATCCCGACTACCGGGACGAGTCCTGGATCAAGGACACGGTCATGCTCCTCCCTCGTATGCGGAGGTGGGTCGACGAGAACGCGCCCGGCCTCGGGCTCATGATCGGAGAGTGGAATTTCGGCGGTGAGCAGCACCCGAGCGGAGGGCTGGCGGCGGCCGAGGCGCTCGGAAAATTCGCCGAGCACGGGGTCACGGCGGCCTACTACTGGCGCGTCCCCTCGGACGGCTCCTCGGTCTACTGGGCATTTCGCGCTTACCGAAATTTCGACGACAAGGGCGCCCATTTCCAGGACCTCCTCGCCGCCACCGCCCACGACACCGACGGGCGCATCTATGCCTCTCGCGACGAGGAGGGTCGGCGCCTCGTGGCGATCCTCCTCAATTTCTCGCCCGCGGCCACCTATACGGGCGAGCTCGTCCTCCAGGGCTGCAGCGCGGCCGGGCCAGCGACGCTCCGGGTGCTCGACTACCGAGGAGGCCCCGGAGGCTTCGCCCCTCGCCCCCCACCGAGCTCCGCCCTCTCCGCGGGCCGCCTGCGCGTCGAGGTCCCGCCCTACACGATCACCGTCCTCGACGCCTCGCTGGGCGCCCCCTGAGCTGTGAAGCTCCACGGGGAGCAGGCCAGGAGGCAGCCGTCTCCCAGGACGGGCAAGGTGGTAGTTCACGGGGAGTCTGCCAGGAGGCAACGCCTCGCAAGGGACGGGCAAGGGTCAAATCCAAGGGTGGAGGCGAGGAGGGAACCTCCTCCCCCGTCCCTCGTCAGGTCCTGGCCCAGGGTCGTCGGGGCCGGGCCGCAGGTCGTCGCAAATAAAAAATCTCGGGGGGGGGCGTGGGTCGATTCACATGAAATGAGGGGAGGGAAGATCCTGGCGCGGACCGCGTAGCACGGCGGGGCATGTTCCGTATCTCTCACCTCGTCCTCGTCCTCTCCCTCATGCTCGCGTCCAGCGGCTGCACGATCAGGACGCTGGTCCCGGGCGGAAATGAGCCCGAGGAACCCCCTGTCCAGACCGTCAGCGGTCCGGCTGTCCCGGTGACCGACGAAGGAAGGGAACAACAGGGAGAAGAGCTCCAGGTAGACGAGGGCAACAGCGGCGGCGCCTCCGCCGAACAGGATCCCTCACCGAGCAAGAGCAGGCGTCTGGGACGCTGATCCGGCGAGCGAAGCCGGACTGGGCTGCTAGCCTCTCTGCCACCATGGCCCGCGCCCAGATCCTCATCGTCGACGACGAGCCGTCGATCCTGACCACGCTCCAGAAGGCGCTCACCCTGGAGGGCTACGGGGTCGACGTCGCGGGCGGAGTGAGGGTCGCCGAGGAGAAGCTCAAGAAGCGCAGCTACGATCTCTGCCTCTTCGACGTCCTCCTCCCGGACGGGGACGGGATCGATCTGCTGCAGCGCGTTCGAGGCGCCAAGATCGACACCCCCGTCCTCATGATGAGCGGCCACGGCACGATCGACACCGCCGTCCGCGCCACCCGCCACGGGGCCCTGAATTTCCTGGAAAAACCCCTCAATACCGACGCCCTGCTCATCGCCATCGAGACCGCGCTCCGCCTGGATAGAGCCGAGACCGAGGCCAGGGAGCTACGGGCAGCCACCTTCGGAGGGGAGCTCGTCGGGGAGAGCGCCGCCATCCAGAAGCTCATGGCCCAGATAGGCCGCGCCGCCAAGAGCTCGGCCAGCGTGCTGGTCACGGGGGAGCGCGGCACAGGAAAGGAGCTGGTCGCGAGGGCCATCCACCAGCTCTCCCCCAGGGCCAGGGGCCCCCTCGAGAAGCTCAACTGCGCCGCGCTCCCCAGCGAGCTCATCGAGAGCGAGCTCTTTGGCCACGAGGTCGGCGCCTTCACGGGCGCCACCAAGCAGCGCCGGGGCAAGTTCGAGCGGGCCAGCGGAGGCACCCTCTTCCTCGACGAGGTGGGCGACATGCCGCTCCCCATGCAGGCCAAGCTCCTGCGCGTCCTCCAGGAGCGTGAGATCGAGCGGGTGGGAGGCAGCGAGACCCTCAAGGTGGACGCCAGGGTCGTGGCCGCGACCAACCGCGATCTGGTGGCCGCCTGCGAAAAGGACCTTTATCGCCCAGATCTCTACGACCGCCTCAACGTCGTGCCCCTGGCGATCCCCCCGCTCAGGGCGAGGCGAGAGGACATCCCCGTGCTCACCAAGCATTTCCTGGACCTGGCCACCCGCACCAACGACCGCCGGGGCATGAGGATCGACGAGCCTGCCCTCGCGGTCCTCGTCGGCTACTCGTTCCCGGGGAACGTGAGGGAGCTGAAGAACCTCGTCGAGCGCCTGGTCATCCTCATCCCGGACGACGTCATCCGGGCCGAGGACGTACGTACCTGCCTGCCCGGAGGCGCCGCCCCCAAGGGCACCCGCATCTTCAGGCCAGGAGTGCCCTTCCGGGTCCTGGTCGAGGAGGCCGAGCGGATCATCCTCCAGGACGCCATGGCCCACCACGGCGGCCAGATGGCGGCGACCGCCAGGGCCCTGGACCTCGAGCGTAGCCACCTCTACAAGAAGGCCAGGGCCCTGGGGCTCCGCAACGAAAAGGCCGACGACGACGAGTGAAAAAGCGGCGCTTCTCCCCGCCGACTCATCCAGCTAGTCTTGCTCGTCGCCATTTCGACGGCGCTCCAGCAGGGCGCTTAATTTTTCCTGCGTCCGCCCGAGAACGCCACAATGAGCAGCCGCCCCGAACCCATCAAATTCTTCGCGGCCACGGACGTCGGGCGCCTCCGTGAACACAACGAGGACAACTTCCTCGTCGACAAGAAGCTCCAGCTCTTCATCGTCTGCGACGGCATGGGAGGCCACGCCGCCGGCGAGATCGCCAGCGCCATCTGTGTGCGTGCGGTCCACGAGGAAGTCAAGAAGGAGCGGGATCAGCTCATCAACTACGGCACGGGCGAGTTCACGGCCAAGCACGTCCTGGCGCTGCTCGAGCACGCCGTCCAGCGGGCCTGCACCAAGGTCCACGAGGCGGCGCAGAGCGACGACCAGAAGCGCGGCATGGGCACGACGTTGAGCGCCCTGCTGGTCCTGGGGCAGGCGGGCTTTATCGCCCACGTCGGCGACAGCCGCATCTACATGGCGCGGGAGGGCAAGACCCAGCAGATCACCGAGGATCACACGGTCATCAACGAGCTCATTCGCCGAGGCAACCTGCTGCCCGAGCAGATCGCCAAGGTGAAGCAGAAGAATGCCATCACCCGGGCCGTGGGGATCTACGAGCGCGTGGACGTGGACACCCTCACCTTCGAGATCCTGCCGGGGGATCGCTTCCTCCTCGCGTCCGACGGGCTCACCGGCTACCTCGAAGGCCCCGAGGAGCTCGACGATTACCTCACCGCGGAGGACGGGAACAACGCGGCCAAGGCCCTGGTCCAGCTGGCCAACGAGAGGGGCGGCAAGGACAACATCACCTGCATCCTCGTCCAGATCATGGGCGAGATGGACACGGCCAAGGCGAGGGCCCAGCGCCTCGCCCAGAAGCGCGACGTCCTGGCCCGCATGCCGATCTTCGCTCGCCTCGCGGAGAGCGAGCTCATGAGGGTCATGCAGGTGGTCGAGGTGCGCTCCTTCGCAGACGGCCAGACCGTCATCCTCGAGGGCGACAAGGGCGACGAGCTGCTCATCGTGCTCTCGGGCGCCGTCACCGTGATGAGGGGTAGCGAGGGAATGGCGCGCCTGGGGCCTGGCGAGCACTTCGGGGAGATGGCCCTCATAAGGGACGTCCCTCGCTCGGCCACGGTCCTGAGCGATGGACCGAGCGAGATCATGGCCGTTCGCCGGGCGGACTTCTTCGAGATCCTGCGCAACGAGCACCAGACCGCGGTGAAGATGCTCTGGCAGTTCCTGGGGATCCTCGCCGACCGCCTGGACCAGACGACCAACGAGCTCCGCGACGCCAAGATGAAGGAGCTCGAGGAGGACCTGGAGGTCCAGGACGCCACCGTCGAGATCTTCCCCGCCTTCTCGCCGGCGGCCCGCCGCTAGAGCCGCTCAGGCCGGCGGCTTGGCCGCCCAGGACTTGCAGTAGCCCTTGGGGTGGACCGGTCCCTTGAGGACCTTGCAGGTGCCGCAGGCGTCCGGGGCGGCGGGCACGTAGAGCGCGCAGCCTTCGCAGAGCTTTGCGGGCTCCGGGCTCTTGTCGACATAGGCCAGGGTGGTGCGCATGCCGATCTCGGCCGCGGAGAGCCCCGCGGTGTCGGTGCAGGAGAGCTCCTTCTTGCCGCAGCCGAGGAGCCAGGCAGGCAAGAGGCCCGCGCTGCTCACCAGGGCCGCAGAACGGAGCATGTCACGCCGGGAGAGAGCTTCTTTCTTCATGGTCTCGGATCCTCCGTGGAGCGTGGCCACAAGGCCAGGCCCGTGCAGTGTACAGAAAGGATCGCCGCCGGATAACTGTTCGTGCTCTCCACTCGAAATGGGGCGCCGAACCCCTCGATCACGCACGAAATGCAGGCATTTCAGGGGAGGAACGCACAAATTTCGCAACGGAGGAGTGGGCTCGCGTACTTAACGAAAACCGAGGACGCCAGAGGCTGCGCCCCTCGTCTGCACATCGCCGCGGGAGCCCTTCGTGATCTCTTGTCTTGTCCCCCTCGCCCTTCGTCGCCGGTTGTTCCTCGCCGTCGTGGCCCTCGCGGCGGCCCTCCTCTGGCTCGCTCCGGGGGAGGCCAGCGCCTACCCCTGGATGATCCGCCACGAGTACACGGCCTGCGCTCAGTGCCACACCGATCCGTCGGGCGGCGGGATCCTCACCCCCTATGGCAGGGCCCAGGGCGAGATCCTCCTTCGTCAGCAGTGGGGCCGCGACCCGGACGCCGAGCCCGGCAAGGTCGCGGATTTCATGTTCGGGGCCTTCAAGGTCCCCGACGCCCTGCTCCTCCAAGGGGACGTCCGGAGCCTCTTTTTGCAGGTCGTTCCCTTCAAGGGCAAGGCGCCCGATCCCCGCTTCATCCTGATGCAGGCCGACATGGCGGCCCAGGTCACGGCGAGCCGCTTCCGGGCCAACGGGAGCCTGGGCTTTGCCCACGAGGGGGCCTTGGGCGCGTCGATCACCCGCGGTGACACCAGCGACGCCAGGCAGCTCAATCGTCTGGTATCGCGCGTCCACTGGGTGGGCGTCGATCTGGGGGCCGAGAACGAGGTGCTGCTCCGCGCCGGCCGTATGAACGTCCCCTTCGGCATACGCAGCCTCGAGCACACCCTCTGGACCAGAAAGGAGACCCGCTCCGACATCAACGACGCCCAGCAATACGGCCTGGCGGTCTCCTACAACTCGGGGAAATTCCGGGGAGAGCTCATGGGCATCGCGGGCAATTTCATGATCTCGCCCGACAAGGTCCGCTCTCGAGGCTACGCGGGCTACGCCGAGTACGCCCTGGGCCCGAAGATGGCCATCGGCCTGTCCAGCACGCTCACCTATACCCAGCAGGATCTCCTGCTCCAGACCAAGGGTATACGCCAGTCGCACGGCATCTTCATCCGCTCCTCCCCCACGAAGAAGGTCGTCCTGATGACCGAGATCGACCTGCTGCACACCACCCTGACCACCCCTGGCGCGGTGGGGCTGGTCAACGCCACGCAGATCGACTTCGAGCCCATCACCGGGCTCCACTTCGGCGGGACCTTCGAGGCGCGGCAGAGGAGCTTCTCCAGCGAGGCGAGCTCGGTCGGCGGCTGGCTGAGCGCCTGGTGGTTCTTCGCCCCCCACACCGACATAAGAGTCGACGGGATCCTCCAGTCGCTGAGCACCCCGGGGGGCTCCTCCACCGGAGTCACGTCGATCCTCGCCCAGCTCCACGTTTACCTTTGATCGGCAATCCCATGAGCCCCCGCAGAAGCCTCGTCTCTTCTCTAGCTCGCCTCGCTCGCCTGGCTCCGTTCGCCTCGCTGCTCGCCGTCCTGCTGGCTCCGGCCACGGCCACGGCCACCCCTGGGTTCCCTGGCGTCATCCAGAGCACGCTGAGCGCCAAGCAGGCCCCCGACTGCGCCGTGTGCCATGTGGGGCCCCAGCAGCGAGGGACAGTGACCACGGCCTTCGGCAAGGCCATGCGCGAGCGGGGCCTCGAGGCCTTCGACGAGGAGAGCCTGAAGACCGCCCTCGCCAAGATGACCCAGGACAAGGTCGACAGTAACAAGGACGGCCAGACGGACACCGACGCCCTCAAGGAGGGCAAGGACCCCAACGCCGCCCCGGGCTCGGATGCCGGGGCGTCCTCCGACAAAGTGCTCTACGGGTGCGTGGGCAGCGTGGCGCCTGGCTCTCCTGGAGGGGCGCCTGCGGTCCTCCTCGGCCTGGCGACCGTCCTCGCGCTGGCGCTCTCGCGGCAGCGCAGGGCGAAAAAATCGAGCCCAGAGATCGAGACTGGAGATCGAGACTAGAGATCGAGGGTGAGCCCCTCGTAGGCGGCATGCGAGTTCGCGAAGAGCTCCCTCGCCCGGCGCTCCTTGTCGCGCACGGCGGCATCGGTCTGCATGGGATCGTGGTGGAACAGGAGGAGCTTCTTGGCTCCCGTGGCGTTGGCCAGGTTGGCGGCGGCGACGAAGGTGCTATGGCCCCACCCGACCTTGGGGCCGCCGCGGTTGGCCGTGCCCGCGTACTCCTCGGGGGTGTACTGGGCGTCGTAGACGAGCACGTCGACGCCCTTGGCCAGCTTGGCCAGCTTGGGATCGACGATGGAGTAGTGCTCGGTGTCGGTCGCGTAGACGACGCTGCCGCCCCGGTGATCCACCCGGAAGGCCCACACCCCATTGGGGTGGTTTCCCCTGGTGTTGGTGACCACGACGCTGCCGCCGTCGCCGTCGTCGATCTGGATGCTCTGGCCCTCGACCAGATCGAGGAAGCTCATCTCGGCGCCCATCTCGGTCAGGTGGACCGGGAAGCTCGGGTGGTCCATCTGGCCCGCGAGCGTCTCCTCGAGGGTGCGCGACACGTTGTTGCCCCCGTAGAGGTGGATCTTGTTTCCGGGGACGAAGGCCGGATCGAAGAAGGGAAAGCCCTGGATATGATCCCAGTGCACGTGGCTGAAGAAGATGTGGGCCGTGATGGGCATCTCGCGGAGCAGCTTCTTGCCGAGCAGGCGTATCCCCGTGCCCCCGTCGAACACGAGGAGGGCGCTGCCCGCGCGCACCTCGACGCAGCTCGTGTTGCCGCCGAACTCGTTGGTGTCGGGCCCCGGCACCGGGATGCTCCCTCGCACTCCCCAGAAGGTGACCTGCATAAACTCGCCTCCGCTCTCGACCGTCCGCCCAGCTCCGGTGATACGGCGCTCCTTCGTGGGTCGTCAACGGGCTCCCTCGAGGATCGCCCGAGGACCTGGCGAACGGAAGAAGCACCGCGGAAGAGCTCGCCCCATCTTCGGAGGTTGTGCGAACCTGATCGGACGCCGACAATCAACCCTACCATGGAAGGGCCGACGGGAGAGGGAGAGGGCACGAGGGCCGATCGGGCGCCGATCGTGATCCTGGGTTGCAGCGTCCTTCCAGACGGCCAGGGTCACCTCCGGGGACCTGCGCTGCGCCGCGTCGTGGCGGGGGCATCCACCTTCCACGCCAGAGGCGACGTCGGGCTGGTGGTGGTGTCCGGGGGCCGGGCATGGGACGGCGTCGTGGAGGCGGACGCGCTGGCGGACGCGCTGCGGGAGCTCGGCGTCTCGTCCGGGCAGCTCGTGCGCGAGCGCTGCTCGATGAACACCCGGGACAACGCCAGGTATACCGCGGCGCTCCTCAGGCGCAGAGGCGAGCCGCGGGTGGTGCTCGTGACCTGCGCGTGGCACATGCCCAGGGCCAGGGAGCTGTTCGAGCTCGAGGGGCTCCTGGTCCGCGAGGTCCCGGTGCCGGCGCCCGGCGGTCGGCTCGTCCAGGGCGCTCGGGCCATCAGGGAGCGGGCGGCCCGCTGGCTCGGGAGACTGCACCCGTGAGGACTTGCCCATGAGGACGTGGAGGTGCCTCGGAGCAGGCGCGCTGCTCCTCGCCGCGGGAGCGTGGGGGTGCAGCAAGGATCGCTCGGCCGGGGACGAGGCAGGGGCACCCTCCGGGGAGGACTCGGGGCCGGGGACCTCCGCGTGGAGCGCCTTTGCCCGCGCCGAGGATCTCCGGCAAGCGAAGGAGGTGCCGGGCGAGGCGAGGACCAGCCGCGATGTTCGCCAGAGGAGGCGCGCTGCCCGAGCCTACGCTCGCGTCGCCGACGCGGACGCCTCCTCGGCCCTGCTCGAGATGCTCTCCGACGAGGACGACGAGACCCTGGCCTGGGTCGCTTACGGGCTGGGCTACGCGTGCAAGGGCCGCGAGGAGGTCCACGTGAAGGCGCTGGTCGCCAGGGCTGCCACGCTGGGCGCCTCGCCCGAGGGCCCCGAGGGCGCGAGGCCGGGCTACGTCAGGCCGCCCGATCCCCGAGGGATCGTGGACGCCCGGACAGCGCTCGCCAGGGCCGTGGGCCGCTGCGGGACCCCCCTGGCGGAGGACGTCCTAGTGTCGTGGCTCCGGAGCAGGGGTGCGCTGGCCGCGCCCGCCGCGCTCGGCCTGGGGGATCTCGCGGCGCGTCGCAAGAGCCTCCGTCCGGACACCGTGCACGCTCTGGTGGAGGGCTCGAGCGGCCCTGCCGGAGCCCTGGTATTCCACGCTCTGGCCCGCGTCGCTCCCGACCCTGGCGACGCCTCCCGGGTCCTGGGCGCGGCGCGCTCGGCCCTGGCGGAGGGCGGGGACTCACGCATCCTCGCGATCAAGGCCCTGGCCAAGAGCGGCAAGGAGGCGGTCCCCGCTCTGTCGGAGGTGGTGCTCGACGGGAAGGGCCATGATTTCGCCGAGCGAGCCGAGGCCGCCAGGGGCCTTGGAGGCCTGGGCGAGGCGGGCCACGAGGCCGCCGCGGACGCCCTGATCAAGCTGGTGCCCCCCGGGGATCCGGTCTTCATCGAGTCGCTCTCCGGGCCTCTCTTCGGGCTCCTCGCCACACTCCTGGACTCGCTCGGCGAGGAGCCTCCCAGGAGCGTCGAGACCACCCTCTACGCGCTCGCCAATCTGGAGGCGCCCAACACTCCAAGGCCCCTCGTCGCCAGGCGCATCCACGAGCTGCGCTGCGCCGCCGCCCTGGGGCTGGCCCACGGAGCGTGGGACACCCCCGTCCTCAAGAAATGCGCGGATCCCTCGAGCGAGGCCTTTGAGCGGGCCCGGCTCCGCTCCCTCCTCCGCCGCCCCATCGCTGGCGATCGCCGGGCGGTCTTCCGTAACCTGGCTCGCAGCGCCCACCTGCGCGTGCGCGAGCTGGCCGTCGAGGCGATAGGCGCGCACGGGGAGCTCGGGGACACCGGGCGAGAGCTCCTGGCAGAGGCCCTGGCGTCGAGCAAGGCCGGCCTGGTGGCGACCGCCGCCGACGTGGTCCACGCCCACCCCGATCGCGTCCTGGCGCTGGCCGAGCGCGAGCGCCGCGCCGCCCTCGATCCTCGCTCGCCGCCGCCCACCGCCCACCCCGCCAAGGAGCTCGATCCACGCATCAAGCGGGCCCTGGAGAGCGCCCTGGCCTCGCCCTGGCCCGAGGATCGCTTCGAGACCAGGATCTCGCTCCTCGAGGCCGCCGTCACCCTGGGGCTACCCGGAGCCAGAGCGCTGGTGGCCGCCGCCTGCGAGGATCCCAACGTCACCGTGAGAGAGAGAGCCCAGGTGGCGTCCAAGTCCACCGGCGAGGCGAGGATCTGCGCTTCGGGCCGCGAGGGCAAGCGTGCGCCGGAGCTCGCCGCCCCACCTCCACGCGCGGTCACGATCGCCATGATCACCGACTCGGGGAGCCTGAGGCTGCTCCTGGAGCCCGAGCTCTCTCCCGTCACGGTGGCCCGCGTCACCTCGCTGGCCCGCTCCAACTTCTACAACGGCATCGTGGTCCACCGCGTGGTCCCCGGCTTCGTCGTCCAGTTCGGAGATCCCGAGGGCGACGGCTACGGGGGCTCCGGCGCCTCGCTCCGCTGCGAGACCTCCCCGGCGCCCTTCATGCGCCACGACGTGGGGATGGCGCTGGCCGGGCGGGACACGGGCTCCAGCCAGCTCTTCGTGACCCTCTCCCGCACTCCCCACCTGGACGGGGAGTACACCCGTCTGGGCCGCGCCGAGGGCGATCTGGAGAAGCTCGCCGAGGGCGACGTGATCCGCGAGACCCGGGTGACGGAGTAGACCCTGAGACCTCACCCCGCAGCTGTACGTGGGGCCTCGGTGGCTCCGTCCGCGATCCACAAAAGGACATGTTCGCCTCCTCAGCAGAATCCCTCCGTCGCTCCGTGAGCGAACACCCTTGGATTGGCAACTTCATGTGCCGCGCCAACACGGCTGCGCGAGGTCTGTGCGAGGGGACACGAGAGTAAACTCTCGCAGCAGTCGGCCGCGGTGATGCTCCGCCGCGGCGATCCGGAGTCGAGAAAGGGGCGTAGAGGAGGATATACAAGGCGCCCTCGACAGCACGCGAAGACCTTTCCTTAGCGCGGATCAGGGCGCTCCTTCACCCGTTTGGAGAGAACATGAACACCATGAAGACCGCCGCCACCAGCCCGATCACGAGAAGCCTGACGTTGGTGCTCCTCCTCGCCGCAGGGCCCCTCGCCGGATGCAGCGTCGCGTCGGGGGAGGCGGAGACCGTGGGTGAAGCGTCCAGGGAGGCCGTGGGCGAAGCCTCGAGCGCCGTCTTCTTCGGCGATTGCAGCCGGAGCTACATGATGTGCACCAGCCGCTGCCAGCGCCTGGCGCTCCGCGGCGTGGACACCTCCCAGTGCGAGTCCGACTGCGGCGCCTCGCTCAACTCGTGCCACTGCGACGTCTCGCCCTACGAGTGCGTCGGCGAGTGACCTTGTTCGGTGCACTAGTACCCCGTCGCAGGGGAATTGAAGGATTGATGGGCGACCGTTCACAAGCCGCGGCTTGTGAACGGTGATCGCGGGGCAACCCTTCACATCCCCTGCAACGCAGCACTAGGTGAGCTCCATCACCCGCTGCTCGAGGCCCTTGCCCTTGGTCACCCCGCTGATGCGCGCCTGGTTGTTCAGCAGGATCCAGAGGGCCTGGCCGATGATCGTCTCGGCGTCCACCGAGCCTCGCTCGAAGTAAATGGCGATCTCTCGCTTCTCGTCGTCGAACTCGACCCGCTTGATGGCCGGGATGGCCCTGAGCTCCTGGATGGGGACGGGGCCAGGCCCGAGCTTGATGTGGACCTCCTGCGAGGAGGCCGTGAGCTCGGCGATCGAGCCGTGAGCCACCACGCGGCCTCGATCGAGGATGGCCGCTCCGTCGCAGATTTCCTCGAGCTCCTGGAGGTTGTGGCTCGAGACGATGAGCGTGCAGCGGCCCTTGCGCGCCTTGATGATCTGGCGGACCTCGTAGGCCACCCTGGGATCGAGACCGGCGGTGGGCTCGTCGAGGAGGACGACCTCGGGCTCGCCCAGGAGCGCCTGGGCCAGCTGGACCCGCTTGGCCATGCCGTGGGAGAGCTGGTTGCAGCGGAGGTTCCACCAGTCCTTGCCGTCGACCTCGTCGAGCACCTGGTTGACCTCGGAGCGCTGCTTGTCCGCAGGGATGTCCTGGAGCGCCGCCATGTGCATCAGGAACTCGCCGACCTTGTCGGTGTTGGGGAGGAGGGCGTCCTGGGGGAGGACCCCCAGGCGCCCGCGCAGCTCGTTCACCTGGTGGGGCTCGAAGCCCAGGAGCTCGACCGCCCCCTCGGTGGGCTTCAGGAAGCCCGCCATCATGGAGAAGGTCGTGGTCTTGCCTGCGCCGTTGGGGCCGATGAGCCCGTAGACCGAGCCCGCCTTGATCTTCAGCGTGAGGCCGTCCACGGCGGTCTTCGCGCCGAAGCGCTTGGTCACCCTGGTGAGGCGCACCGCGATCTCGGCGGTCTTCTTGCCCTTCTTCTTGGGGAGAGGAGGGGCGAACTCCTTCTCCTCGTAGGAGACGGGCTTGGGCTCGTCCTTGGCGTCGCCGTTGGTCCCCGTGGCGGGAGGCTCGCTCCTGGCCTCGGGCTCGGCCCTGGCTTCGGGGGGGCTCTTCTGGGGCTCGGGGGGCGGGGCGCCGTTGGCGGACGACGTGGGGCTCTCTTCGGCGTGGCTCATGTCAGACGTCCCTCTTGGCGAAGAGCAGAGAGCCGCCGCCTATGCACAAGGACGCTATCAGCGCGCAGGCCCCGAAGCCTGACGCCGCCGTCCAGAGCTGAGGGGAGAGCAGGAGCTTGTCGTAGTAGTTGGGATAGAAATAGAGGAGCGCGTCGGTCTCCGAGGCGATGCCGATGACCCAGAGCAGCCAGAGCGTGAAGTAGGCCGCGAAGATCGTGAGGAGCGCCAGGATCGGCATACGAAAGAACGAGCTCACCAGCACCGCGATCGCGCACCAGGCCGCGCTCATCGGCAGGGAGATGAGCCAGAAGCGGATACCCCAGGAGAAGGTGTCGGCCGCGGTGGCCTCCCCGCGGACGATGGTCACCGCCCAGATGAGGGCGTTGATGGAGAGGGTGAGCGCGGAGATCGTGGTCCACAGGCCCAGGAATTTGCCCGCGAAATACGACCCACGGCGGGTGCGAACGGTCCAGTAACGGACGCTGCGGTGCTGGATGTCGCCGGCGAAGGAGTCGAAGCCCAAGAGGGCGATCAGCAGGGGGGTGAGCCAGATCGTGATCATGAGGCCGGCGTAGAGGACCTCCGGGGAGTCGGCGATGTGCTTGGCCGTGGTCTCTCCGTAGACCGGCGTGAGGCCCTCGATCCGGAGGCCCTTGATGGTCTCCTTGAGCGCCGACGGGTCGAGCGACTCGGCCATCTTGGTGCGCTTGAAGTTCTGGAACTTCACCATCAAGAGCGCTGCGCCGAAGCTCCCTATCAGGGAGATGACGAGCAGGACGATGCCTTTGACGCTCCGGAAATTCTTGCGGAGCTCCCGTAGCAGGATGAGGCGGACTTCGTTCAGCGGGTTCACGTGGCGGTTTCCCTTCGGCCGAGGGCGCGCGAGACGCGGAGCCCCTACGGTAGTTGTCTTTCCTCAAAGCGCAAAGCGCCGCGGGTAAGGCACGGCGAGCCCGTCTTCTTCCCGCCGGGCGGCGGATCTGTCAACAAAGACCCGGCGCTCCTGTCCCAGGAGGCCGGGGGGCCGGCGGAGGATGCTAAGGTGGCCTGCCGTGGATGTGCCCTTGCCCACCCTGGGGCTGCTGGTCGCTGCGGCGTTCTGCGCCGGGCTCGTGGACGCGATCGGCGGGGGCGGGGGGCTCATCACGGTGCCGGCGCTCCTCGCCGCGGGGCTCGATCCCAGGATCGCCCTGGCCACCAACAAGGGTCAGGCGGTCTTCGGGGCCGTCTCTTCGGCCTGGGCCTACGGGAGCCGGGGCGGGATCACGAGGGAGCGGGTCGAGATCGGGTTCCTGGCCGGGCTCCTCGGCGCCTTCGCCGGGGCCGCGGCGCTCCTCGCCATGAAGCCGGAGCCCCTCCGGCCCGTGGTGATCGTGCTGCTGCTCGTCGCGCTCGGGGTGGCCCTGGTCCCTCGCGACCGCCTGCCACGCCTGTCGCTGGAGCGGCCCACCCTGACCCTGGCCGCGGTGGCCTTCGCGCTGGGCGCCTACGACGGCTTCTTCGGTCCCGGGGTGGGCTCCATGCTGATCGTCGCCTTCGTGGTCCTCTTCGGCGACAGCCTGGTGGGAGCCTCGGGCAACGCCAAGGTCGTCAACCTGGCCTCCAACCTGGCCGCCTTCACCCTGTTCGCCCTGAAGGGCGCGATCGCGTTCAAGATCGCCCTCCCCATGGCGTTGGCCAACGCCGCCGGCGCCCACGTGGGCTCCCGCCTCGCGCTCGCCCGGGGGGACAGGCTCGTCCGCGGGGTGGTGATCGTCGTGGTCCTCGCGGTGGTAGCCAAGCTGACGCGCGACGTCTTTCGTGGCTAAGATGGGCGTCTCGGGGGGCCACGAAATGTAAGGGCAACGATGAGCGAGACCTTCACCTTCGGCTATTTCGCTCACGAGGAGAGCACCCAGGAGGCGTCCGAGCGCCTGAGGCAGTGGATGTCCTCGCGGCTGGGTGTCCCGATGAAGCTCCAGTTCGCAGGGGGCTACGAGGCGCTCGCCCGCGAGGTAGAGGCGGGCTCGGTCGATCTGGCCTGGCTCCCTCCGGTCGTCTTCGTCAAGGTCAGGCCAGGCGCCGCCGAGCCCCTGGTGTCGCTCCTCCGCGGCAGGGCCAAGGGCTACCAGTCCGTGCTGGTCGTCCGGGCCGACTCCTCGATCCACAGGCTCAAGGACCTCAGGAACACCAGGGCCGCCTGGGTCGACGCCTGGAGCGCCAGCGGCTTCGTGGTGCCTCGCGTGGGCCTGAGCTCCCTCGGGATCGACCCTCGCACCCTCTTCCGCGTCGAGGCCTTCCACGGGTCCCACGGCGCAGCCACCCGGGCCGTCGTGGACGGCGCCGCCGACGTCACAGGCACCCACGCCAGGCTCAAGGAGGCCGGGGACGAAGGGGTCGAGGGGCCCTGGGCCCTGGTCGACGGGGTGGCCATGCGCGTCCTCCAGAGCTTCGGGGCCGTCCCTTCGGACCTCATCTGCACCAGACCGGACCTGCCCGCCGAGGAGAAGAAGGCGCTCCACGACGCCTTCATCGCCGCGGCCGAGGGGCCCATGAAGGCCGAGGTCAAGGCGATCTTCGGCGCCGACGCCTTTGCCGAGGGGAGCGCCACAGGCTACGACGATCTGCGCAAGGAGCTCGAGAAGGCCACCAAAGCCGGGCTTTTCGACTAGAGCACCGACCTTCAATTCGGGAGCGATGCGGTGGGCTACTGTGTGCGGTCCCCTTGAACTGGGACCTGGCCCCTGGAATGTACAGGGCGAAAGCAGGCTGAAGAGACCCGTTCTCTGTAAATTACCAGGCCAAAGAAAGCCAAGGAGACCAACTCTCTGTCCCTTTACCAGGCCAAAGCGAACGTCGGAGACTCTCTCCCGGTACGCTGAATCGGGTCAGCGAGGGCGCTTCTTGGCCACCGGGGTGCGGCGAGGCCAGCCCAAAGACAGCGCCTTGAGAGCGCTGCATAGATCGGTGTCCTTGCAGGGGCCGACCTCCCCCCGATGCGCGGCCCAGGGCTCGCCCCTTGGGCGGGGGCCTCGCATGTCGGGGCCTCGCCACGAGGGCGGGGCGTGGGCGAGGGAGGCCTCACGATCGGCGATCTTGGCGGCGCTCGGGTTCTCCAGGGCGAGCTCCAGGGTGGGCGAGAGGCCCACCCGCTGGACGGGGCTGCCATCCGGCAGGGCGTAGAGGAGGGTGGTCAGCCTGAGCACCCCGGTGCGAGGATCGTCGTCCAGGTACTCCTGGGCGCAGCCCTTGCCAAAGGTGCGCAGGCCTATGGAGGGCCCGCGGCCGTAGCTGGTGAGCGCGCCGGCCATCATCTCGGCGGCGCTCGCGGTCGCCCCGTCGACCAGGGCCGCCACGGGGCCTCGCCAGCGCTCGTCGTCCGGGGGCTCGGAGGCCCGCTCCACCTCCACCGTGCCGTCGCGGCGCCTCATGGGGAAGAGGGGCACCCCCGGCATGAAGAGCCCGAGCGCGTGCATGGCGCCGTCGGTGGAGCCTCCCCCGTTGCCCCTGAGATCGAGCACCACGCCTGCCAGGGCCGCCTTCCTGCGCTCGTCCGTGAGCACCCTCCCGAGATCTTCGCCCAGGTCGTCGCGCACGTCGCGGATCGCGACGACGAGCACGTTGCCCGAGCCGAAGGAGATCCGCTCGGTCACCAGGGCGCTCTCGGCCTTCCTGGGTATTTCCCCGGAGGGGCCGCCGACGGCGAGGGTGAGGAGCTTCCCGTCGCGGAGCACGACGGCGGGCACCTTCTCCCTGGCGTCGCTGGCGACGAAGCCCAGCTGCTCCAGCTGCTCCAGCGGCAACCCGGCGGTCGCGAGGCCGTCGATCGAGAGCACCAGATCGTCCACCTGCAAGGGCGCCGCGGGGCCCTGGGTGATCGCCACCCCGACCGAGGTCATCTCGCTGCGATCCCAGAGAGGGTGCGGGGCCCTGGCCGAGAGGTCCACGTCGTAGACGCTCGCCTCCTCGTCGTAAGGGGCCCAGGCCCCGTGAGGATCGACGATGGGCACGTAGGCGCGCACCGCCGCCGCCAGCGCGACTTCGCCCCAGCCGTGGGCGTCCAGCTCGGGGAAGAAGCGGGCGCGCGCGGCCTCGGCGAAGGGCCTCACGCTCTCCCCGAGCGCCTTCTCGAGCTGGCCTGTCCGGGTCCCCAGCTCGTGCGCCGCGGCCAGCGCGTCCCCCGAGCCTGACACGGCGATCCTGGCGGCGCTCGCGTCCCCCCGGGTGACCTGGGCCCTTGCCGCGTCGAACTCTCGCCGCAGCCTCCCCACCCAGGCGACCAGGATCGCCCCCTCCGCCTCGGCCGAGGGGCAGGCTCCGTCGTGGCGCTCGATCTCGCGGAGCAGCTTCTTGCTCGCGGCGGCGAGCTCGGCCTTCGGCGCGTCCGGTGCGACACCCCAGAGGGCGTGGGGATCGAGCCAGTCGGCCGCCGAGTCGGCAAAGGACGAGGGATCGACCGCGGTGGGCGGGCTCGCCATCGTCTCCCGGACCTGGAGCACGATCCGCTTGGCGTCGTCGCAACGGAGGCTGGTGGGCTGCCCTGAAGGCCGGTGGAAGGCGTAGCCCGAGCTGCCCTCGGGCTCCTCCTCGTCCGCCCGAGGGGCGGCGGGCAGCTCTCGGTTGGGTTCTCTGTCGTGCTCTCTGGGGATCGAGCAGCGCGGCGAGGCCCGCTCCTCGTGCCTCAGCCAAGCCAGACCCGCCGCCGAGATCGCGAGGGCCCCCACGAGGGGCAACCCGAAGAAGAGTGCCTTTTGCCGCATACCCAGCGGACAGCCTAGCAGGAGACCCCGGGGCGGGTCCCGTTCTCGGCGCGGAGAGGCGCGTCCCGCGCCAGGACGGCGCTACTGGAGCCTCATGCAGCGCGAGCCGCCCTTGCCGTACTTGTCGAGGAAATAGACGGTCGGCGACCAGGAGCGCGGATAGACATGCCCCTCGAAGGACGAGCCCGTCCAGCCGGCCCACGCCCCGCCGACCTGTGACCACTCGATCATGTTGCCGCCGAGATCCATCCACGCCTCACCCGCCACGGCGGCGCTGGCCACGTCCCCGGGGAAGCGCCCTGGCGCGGCGATGATGGGCGAAAAATCGTTGGCGAAGGTCGCGTAGTCGACGAGGGGCCACAGGTACCTTGGCCTGCGCGTGGCGTTGAACCCGCCGGTACCGCTGTTGAAGTTGGTTATCTTGGCGACCTCGTCCTGGGGAGTCGGCGTATCCCCCCAGGGCCACTGGAAGGGGCCATAAGCGGTGGAGATGGCGGCCTGGCTCTGCATGTAGCCGCCGTCCCACGCGCAGAAGGCCGCGAACATGATGGGCGTCATGCAGTTCATCGATTTGGCGTCGAGGATGTCCTTCATTCCAGGCCTGGGGACCTCCTGGAAGCTCAGGCTGGTCGCGTCGTCGTACCAGTAGGTCCGGTGGCCGAACGAGCCCGCGCCGTTGTAGCAGCCGCTCGAGCCGCCGATTGAGAAATTTCGATAGTAGGAAGTCGGGCCTATCTGGCCGTCCAGCCCGAGGTCTATCGTGCAGTCGGGGTAATTGGGGTGGTTGGCGCAGCTCGGGAACGTGAAGGGCTGGCCGCTATGCCGCTCTGGCAAGTAGGCGATGGAAGCGGGGACGATCTGGGCCGCCAGGATGGGATCGATCAGGGTCCGGGCGGTCACCCACGCCTTGACGTTGGGCACCCCGGCGAACTGCCGCTTGATGTCGGCGACCCACTCCCTCACTCGCCCGGCGGTGATCTCGTATTTGTCCAGGTAGACCTGCTTGGTGACCCCGCCCTGCTCCATGGTGAGGCCGGGCACGGGCAGGGTCTTGCAGCAGCTCTCGTGGAGCGCGCCTGGCTGGCCGAACTCGCCGGCCCCGCAGGTCTGGCCTCCGTGGATCTGCCGGCAGCTCGGTGCCTCGACGCAGATCTTGTTCACCGCGCAGACGCTGCTGGCGCAGTCGGGGTCGGCGACGCATTTCTGGGTGGGCGCGCAGCCGGGGTTGGCCGGCACGGTCTCGGCGCCGTGGGTGAGCGGGCCTCCCCCGCAGTCGGTGTCGGTCTCGGTCCCGTTCTTCACCCCGTCGGTCGGGGAGGGGGCCACGCAGACGCTCCCCGTGGGGGAGGGGGGGCAGTAGCCGAGGCCGCAGTCCGAGGCCACCCGGCAGATCTTGCCCACGGTGCATTTCTTGGCGGTGGGTCCGCCGCAGTCGACGTCGGTCTCGCCGTTGTTCTTCTTGCCGTCGGTGTCGCTCGGGTTGTTGCAGAGCCCGCCTGGGGCGCAGGTGGAGAGGCAGTCGTCATTGACCTTGCACTTCTTGCCCCCCGCGCAGCCCTTGCCCGAGGGACCGCCGCAGTCCACGTCGGTCTCGCCCGCGTTGCGCCTGCCGTCGCTATGGGCGTTGGGGGCGGGGGGACCGCAGAACACGTTGCGGCAGTAGTCGCTCTGGCAGTCCAGATCCTGCTGGCACTCCTCGTTGTCGGGGCACAGGACGGGGGTCCCCACCCCGCATTTCTTGGAGGGCTTGGCGCCGCAGCGCCCCGAGTAGCAGGAGTTGCTCACGCACTCGGCGGGGCTCCCGCACGGATCTCCGTCGCACTTCTTGCAGGAGCCTCCGCAGTCGACGCCGGTCTCGGCCCCGTTCCTCTGGCCGTCGCTGCACGTGGCGCTGCTGCAGAGGCCGTTGATGCACTGCTTGGAGGCGCACTGCTCGGGGGCCGTACAGCCCTGACCGTCAGGGCGCGGCGCAGGGGGTGCAGGGGGCCCGGGCACCCCGCTGTCGACCTTGGGGGTCTCCGCCGGCTGCGCCGGCGCAGGAGGAGGATCGGTGACGGTGGAGCAAGCCGTCGCGAGCGAGGCGAGCAGGCCGAGGAGACCGAGCGAGGTACGCACTTTCTGCATGGGGCTAGGACATCACTCCAACGGCAAGACGCCGCCAGTTTGTCTTATCTTCCTTCGCTCCCACTCGCAAGGAGCGCCCTCGTGGATGGGCCTCGTACCCCGTCGCAGGGGAATTGAAGGATTGATGGGCGACCGTTGGGAACGGCGCGGCTCGTCGAGAAGCCCCCTGACCCCGGCCCTTTCCCCCGTTATCACGGGGGCAAGGGAGCGGCGCGTCCACCAGAAAGCCCCCTAACCCCGGCCCTTTCCCCCGTTCTCACGGGGGCAAGGGAGGCCCGCGTCCGCCCATTGTGGATTCCTTTATTTCGGGCTCGTCGCTCTTGTCTTCTTCCCTCCGCGGAGTGAAGAGAGCTGTCGCGAAGAACGTGCACCCTTGCCCCCGTCCTCGGGGGAAAGGGCCGGGGTCAGGGGGCTTCTCGACGAGCCGCGGCTTGTGAACGGTGATCGCGGGGCAACCCTTCACATCCCCTGCGACGAGGCTCTAGCCCCTTCGTTTTGCGAGGAAGGTCGCCATGCCCTCCCGCTGGCCCTCGGAGCCGAAGAGCGAGGCGAAGGCCTGGGCCTCC
>SXGT01801621.1_pt1 | contig 25681 bp, 18 predicted proteins | sample 3176221 | NCBI WGS metagenome assembly SXGT01 (sample SAMN11356862, study PRJNA531348) | freshwater metagenome | isolation source: freshwater sample F1-120 | place: China: Fuxian Lake, Yuxi | collected 2017-12-25
ACGCCGGTGGGGCCGATCATGATGATGTTCTTCGGCGTGACGTCCTTGCGCAGCTCCGGGGGAAGCTGCTGACGGCGCCAACGATTGCGGATGGCGATGGCAACGGCGCGCTTGGCCGCGTCCTGGCCGACGATGTATCTGTCGAGTTCAGCGACAATTTCGCGGGGGGTCATGGTATCCTCCACCAGCTCCACGCGCAAGCATGGGGATATGCGATCCCCATGCTTGCGCGTGGGGCTAGTTATTCAATCACTTCCACTTCTATGTTCTGATTGGTGTAAATGCACAAATCGCCCGCAATTCCGAGCGACGTTTTGACGATCTCGGCAGCGCCCAGCGTTGAATGGGCAAGTAGCGCCCTCGCTGCGGCCGTGGCATACGCGCCGCCGGAGCCGATGGCGGCGATGCCATCGGTGGGCTGGATGACGTCACCGGTGCCGGAGACCATCAACAGACTGTCGCGATCGACGGCGATCATCATGGCTTCGAGGCGACGCAGGGCTCGGTCAAGTCGCCAGTCTTTGGCCAATTCGGTGGCGGCGCGGGGAACGCTGCCGGAAAAATCCTTGAGCTTGGCCTCGAATCGCTCTAAAAGCGCGAAGGCGTCAGCCGAGGAGCCAGCGAAGCCGACGAGGACCTTGCCGCCGTGTAGCCGGCGGATCTTGTGGGCATCGCTTTTCATGACGATCTGGCCCAGTGTCACCTGGCCGTCGCCGCCGATGGCGGTGGAATTGCCCCGACGAACCGCTAGGATGGTGGTGGAGCGAATCCGCGTCATTTCCGGCCCTTTCGTGATATACTGGACACGTGTTGCGTCGCTTCCATTGTATAGGACGTGGAGCGGGATGGGCCTCGTTGCCCCTTTCCCTTTTCGAAGTAACTACGAATAATAGGGTATCAGCAGCGAATAACAGATGCGGATCGATCACCACTCTTGGCAGGGAGAAAACGTCATGTTGCATTCACTTGTACGGATCGGCTTGACCGCGGCCCTTTTCGGCCTGTTCTTCGTGCCGGGCGACGTTTTGGCACAGAAAGGGGCACGGCCTCGCCATGTGCATGATGAGGCGAAGTTGTTCACCAAGGCTGCCATTGATCAAGCGAATACGACAATCGACAAGATCAAGAAGGCGCACAACAAGGACCTCTACATCGAAACCGTCGTGAATGGTGAAAAGGACAAGGACGCGCGCACCAAGTGGGCGAAGTCGCGCTTCAATGATTTTGGCATCGACGGCATCTACGTCGTCATCAGCAAGGATCCAAGTTTCTATCGATACTATGTGGGCGACAACACGCGCGAAAAGGGCTATTTCACGAAGGCTAACATTGACAAACTGGACGACACGCTGAAACAAGCCCTGAAGAAAAAGGACAAGTGGGACGATGCCCTGACTGAAGTCGCCAATTACACGCTCGAAGTGATGAATGCCAATCGCCCGGTCAAGGCTGAAGCGCCGCCGGTCAAGAAACAGCCTGCGCCAGTTCAGCAACCGGCGCCAGTGCAGCAACAACCGGTCAACCACAATGAACCGAGCATGCCGCCCTGGGTCAGCTGGGTTTGCCTGATCGTTGCCATTCTGCTGGTCGTGTGGGTCATCTTCGCCATCATCCGCGCCATGACCGGCATGATGGGGGGCGGTTACGGTGGCTACGGCGGCGGCATGGGTTATGGCGGCGGCTACGGAGGCGGTGGGTTCTTCACCGGCATGCTCGGCGGCATGTTCGGCGCCATGGCCGGCATGTGGATGTACAACAACTTCTTCGGCGGCCACGCCACCTATGGCGCCAACGGCCAAGTGAACTGGGGCGGCGATCAAGGCGCTGCGGGGGCGGGCGCTGCTCCCTATGAAGCCGACACCGCGGGCGGCGGCACGGGCGGCGGCGGCGATGCCGACGGCGAGGCAGGCGGCGGTGGTGATGATGCTGGCGGAGGCGGCGGCGGAGAATGGGGCGGCGATGCCGGCGGCGATGGTGACGCCGGCGGCGGTGGAGAATGGGGCGGTGGTGGCGACGCCGGTGGTGGCGGTGACGCTGGCGGCGGCGGGGGCGGCTGGTTCGGCGGCGGCGGTGGGGATGCCGGCGGCGATGCAGGCGGTGGCGGCTCTACCTGCGGCGGTGGCTCGGCCTGCGGCGGCGGCGGTGGTGGTGGTTGCGGTGGCGGCGGTGGGGACTGAGCCCTCTTTTCTCTTGCGTGCGGCTAATCCCGCACGAGTATCCCCATGGCCGTTGCGTGCTCCCTCTGCGACAAACTACACAAACTGCCAGCCGACGACGTCGTCTGGCAGTTTCCTTATTCCGTCGCCCTGCTCGGTCCGTGGCAGTATTACACCGGCTACTGCATTCTCGTGGCCCGCTCGCATCACACCGAGTTACATCGCATGCCTATCAGCGAACGCGCCGCGTTCTTCCAAGAAATGACCCTGCTCGGGCAGGCGATTGACATGGCTTTTCAGCCGCGCAAGCTGAACTGCGAATCGCTAGGCAACCAGGTGCCTCACCTGCACTGGCACCTGTTCCCGCGTCGTGCCGACGATCCCGACACCCTCAAGGCCGTCTGGTTGGCCCTCGAGCGGGCCGAGTGCGATGCGGTTGAAAAGCTCCGCCTACAAACGGCTCCTTCGACGCGCGCGGAAATCGTCACTCGCTTGCGCAATACTTTGATGCAACTTCAGGCGCCCTCGGTATGAACTCACTTCGCATCGGCACGCGCGGCAGTGCGCTCGCGCTCTGGCAAGCCCATCACGTCAGCGACCTGCTGCGCGCGGCTGCCCCCGACCTCAGGATCGAGCTGATCGAGATCGAGACCGTAGGCGACCGAGTGCATGATGTGCCACTCGTACAACTCGGGGGCGACGGTGCATTCACGAAGGCGATTCAGCAGGCACTCCTCGATCACCGGGTTGATGTGGCCGTCCATAGCCTCAAGGATCTGCCGACCTTCAAGGTCGAGGGCTTGATGCTGGCGGCGGTGCCGCAGCGCGGGCCGACGGACGATGCCCTTGTTTCGAAGAAACATCCCGGCTTCAGCGCCTTGCCTCAAGGTGCCGTCGTCGCCACGAGTAGCCTGCGCCGCAAGGCACAAATACTGCATCGCCGGCCTGACCTCAAGCTGATCGATATCCGTGGCAACGTTGAAACTCGGCTGCGCAAGCTCGTGGAGCAGGATCTCGATGCGACCATACTCGCGCAGGCCGGCTTGCTGCGCCTGGGACTCGCGGCGCAGATAACGGAGATTCTCGATTCAGCGTGGATGCTCCCCGCCGTCGGCCAAGGCGCGCTTGGCCTCGAGTGCCGCACAGACGACGACGCGACACGATCGATTCTCGAACGGCTCAACGACACGTCGGCGCGCTGGGCGGTGCTGGCCGAGCGCGCGATGCTGCGCGGCCTGGGGGGCGGCTGCCAGGTGCCCATTGGGGCTGTCACGAACATCACCGCAGGTGTCCTCAAACTGCGCGGGGTTGTGCTGCCTCCCGATGGCAGCCTGCGCATCGAAGCCACAGCCTTGGGACCGCAGGCCGAGGCGGAAGCCCTGGGGCAACGCCTGGCCGATGAATTGCGCATGCGCGGGGCGACCGAATTGCTGCAGTAGGTCGGGCAAGGCGCTTTCCTTCGATTCAAACTGTGAATGAATAAACCTTTGAAGGGATTTGAGCCATGCGATCGTACTTACTTCCGGCCTGTCTGTTCTTGGCCCCCTCTTACCTGATTGCGCAGCCCCCCGCCATCATGGTCCAGGAATCTGCCGACGAAATCACCATCGACACCAACGCTTTGCAGGCCAAGATCCGCAAGAAGGGCTACGTCTCCGGCATCGCCGCGGGATCATTTCTCGACAAGAAAACCGGCGCCCGCGATGCCGGGTTCGGACTGCACATCATGGATTTCCTCCTCGGCCCGGGCTGGAAAGACGACGACTACGGCCGCGAGCCGAAATATCATGGCAACCTCCCCAAACACTACGTCGAAGGCCCGCAGATTTGCACGCAGGCGAAGCAACTCGTCCCCGAGATCATCCGCGGCGATGGTTACGTCGCCGTACGCATGCAGTTCCGCTTTACCAAGGGGCACAACGGCTTCAAGGCCGGCTCACACTGGCAGCAAACCCTCCTTTTCTTGCCTAACGTGCGCTACATCCTCTGCAGCGAGGCGATCACCAGCGCCAACGACGTGGACAATCTGCTTTACCGCATCGATATGCCGGGCCACGTCAAGCACAAGAGCGGCGACACCTTCGAGCAGGTCTACTTGAGTTATCACGGCAAGATCGCCGCGAACGCGTTCGCCAAGGACTTTGCACCCGACGAAAAGTTTCTCTACCAGCGCGGGAACGACAAGCTGCCTGAGCGGATGATCCGCGCGTATCAGCTGAAGCGCGAGGGTAAGCCCGGGCCCTGGATTGCCGGCATGACGTTGGACCCAGCTGTCACCGTTGAAGCCTGGTGCCATCAACGCGGCTACATCTGTTTCATTCAGGAGTTGCATGGCCGGAAGGTCAAAGCGGGCGAAACCTTTGGAGCAGCGTACGTGGTCGGCTACTTCGACGACGTGGCGGCCATGGAAAAGACCTACGATCGGTACAAAGGTTCACGTTCGATTGCCGTCACCGCGAAAGCGTGGCGATTGCAGTAGCCTTTACGTCGACCTACCAATTCTACCGGTGCAAATTTGAACCTGCGTCATTTACGACGTATGTTTGTGTAGAGGCTAAATCCGTCCTAGTCTTGCCCCACCGATTGTCGCTGTCCCGCACTAGGCAAATTTCACTGCCTCGACCAACCCGGCGCCGACAGGCGCGAGGTCCAGAGCTGTCCTCCATGCTGATCTCTTCCAGTGGCGCTCTGATGGATTCGCTCAGGCAGCACCAGCTCCTGACTGCCGCCCAATGCGCTGAATTGCCCCAGCTGGCACAAGGCCGGTGCGGCGATGCCCGCGCCTTGGCCAAAACGCTGATCCAGCGAGGCTGGCTATCGGTTTTCCAGGTCAATCAACTGCTGTTCGGGAAAGGTGAGGAGCTGATTATCGGCCCTTACCTCGTTCTGGAACGACTGGGGCAGGGCGGTCTCAGCTCTGTCTTTCACGCGCGGCATCGAGAGCACGACAACCAGGTTGCGATCAAGCTCATCAAGCCCGAAGTCTTCGCCAGTCCGGAAGGCCGCAAGGCGTTCCTGCAAGAAGTCGAAGCGATGGCCCGCCTCGATCACGCGAACATTGTGCAGTTTTGCGACGCCGATCAATGGCGGGACACCTACTACTTCGCGATGGAATACGTCGAGGGGACCGACCTCGGCAAGGTGGTGCGCCTCTCCGGCGCCTTGCCGGTGCAGCAGGCGTGCGATTACATTCGCCAGTCAGCGCTCGGCTTGCAGCACGCTTACGAGCGCAATTTGATCCATCGCGATATCAAGCCGGTGAACCTTTTCTTGACTCAGGTGCCGCTGGAGGTGCGCCGAGCCGCGGAGTCGTTGTTTGCCACGCGCCAGGAGCAGGCGTCGCCCGCTGCCCTAGGCAAGGACACGGTACTGACGAGGCCGCTCATCAAGATTCTCGACTGGGGCCTGGCGAGCTTGCGTTCACCCAAGGGGCTGGGAGAAATTGAATCGTCCGAAAATGTTGCCAAGAGTCTGGTGGGCACAGCCGACTACCTTTCGCCGGAGCAAGCGCGTAACGCCAACATGGTCGATATCCGCGGGGACATCTATAGCCTGGGCTGCTCGCTCTATTTTTTGCTGACGGGCCAGGCGCCGTTCCCGGACGGGTCGCTGATGCAAAAGATCTTGCAACACCAGACCGCCGCGCCGAGGCCGATCGCGGACTTCCGCGACGATGTGCCGGCGGACGTCATTGCAATCGTGCAGCGGATGTTGGCGAAGGATCCGAATGATCGTTTCCAGACGCCGGCATCGGCCGCGCTGGCGCTGTTGTCGTTTGCCCGCCGCACCGCCAGCCTGACAGGCAATCTCGGCGTCATGCCGGCGTCGCGCCCAAGCCCCACGCCGAGCGTGCGCGACGACACCCCGCTGCCGGCTGCGCTGGACGCCAAGCCGAACCCAGCCGACAACTCCACGCGTTTCCTCTCAAGATAGGTTTCACGAGAATACTCTGGACACCGTCCCGAAGTGCGTCATAATCTGGGATCCAGGCTTCCACCATTCCGGTGAAAAGGATCCCATATGCCCCCGCGTATCCTTGTCCTCTCCGCATCCGTCGGCGCCGGCCATCTGCGCGCCGCCGAGGCCGTCGAACTCGCCCTCCGCCAGACGCTGCCCGATGCGACCGTCAAAAACCTCGACGTCCTCGAGATGACCAACCGCCTGTTCAAACGGCTCTACGGGCAGTTCTATCTCGACCTCGTCAACAAGGCCCCGCACGCCCTCGGCTACTTCTACGACATGCTCGATCAACCCCGCTCGTCGAAAGGGCGCACCGACAAGCTCCGGCTTTATCTCGAACAGCTCAACCTCAAGGCGTTCACCAAATTCCTGCACGCTGAGCCGTGGGACCTCGTCATCAACACACACTTCCTCCCCGCGGAGATCATCGCCGCACTCAGAAAAAAGGGAGAAATAGACCTGCCGCAGGTGACCGTCACCACCGATTTCGAGACGCATCGCCTCTGGGTCAACCAGCCGTGCGACCGCTTCTTCACGGCAACGACCGAGGGGGCGCTGTATCTCCAGCACTGGGGCGTCCCCGCAGCCGACACGTTCGTCACCGGCATTCCGATCCATCCCGTATTCAGCACGCCGAAGGATAGGGGAGCGTGCATCGCCAAGCATGGCCTCGCGGCCGATCGTCCGATCATCCTGCAGCTCTCCGGCGGGTTCGGCGTCGGGCCGATCGAGAAGATCTTTCACGGCATCCTCAGCGTCGAACGGCCGATCCAGCTCGTTACCATCACCGGGCGTAACGAGAAGCTCAAGGACCAGCTCAGCACAATCAAGCCGCCGCCGAGGCACAAGGCAAAGGTGATGGGCTTCACGAAGGAGATCGACGAACTGATGCAAGCCGCCGACCTGGTAGTGACGAAGCCGGGCGGTCTGACAACGTCCGAGGTGCTGGCGCGCGGCGCGGTCATGGTGATCGTCAACCCGATCCCGGGACAAGAGAGCCGCAATAGCGATTTCCTCCTGGAGAGCGGCGCTGCCATCAAGGCGAACAACCTCGCCACCCTGGGTTACAAGCTCAACGCCCTACTTCAGGACTCCCCCCGACTAGAACAACTGCGCGCAAACGTCCGCAAGATCGGCAAGCCTCGGGCGGCCTTTGACGTGGTCGAGAAGTCATTGGAACTGGCGAAGAAGAATTGAAGCTGCCGCGTGATTGCGCAGAACCGACTCCTGCTGATGGGGAGTTCACGCTAACGCGCAAAAGACGCACAGGAATACCAGCGCGAGGGAACCGCCAATTTTTCTCCTCCTCGGGCGCTGCGCCGCGATTTTCCGTTCTCTTTTTTCTTGGCGGCCTTTGCGCCTTGGCGAGAAACAAATTCTAACTACCACCTCGCTCTGCAAGCCAGGCAATCAGCCGATCCGGGTAATCGGTGGTGATGCCATCGACGCCAAGTGCGACCAGGCGCTGCCAGTCTGCCGGTTCATTCACCGTGTACGGGATGATTTTCTTCTGAGCCGCGTGTACTTGCTGAACGACTTCCGCATCGACGAAGTGATAGTCGGGACCGTAGACTTCGGCTAGCGCTGCGGCCAGCATTGCCGCGATGTTCATTGGCGCTGTTTCGTAAATCAACAGGCAGGTCTCCAGCCTCGGCTCCAATTGTTTGACCGCCCAGACGCAGCGGTGATCGAAGCTGCGCACGCGCGTGCGTTCGAGGACGCCGGCCTGGCGAATCGCGGCAACGACTGAACGCTCCAAAAGCGCAGGCCCGTTTCCGGTAAAGCCGTCGCCGACCGTCTCTGGCTCAAACGGCACACGCTTGAGCTCGATGTCGTAGATCAGCCGGCCGGCGCACGCCCGTTGCGTTGAAGTCTTCTCAGGTGACGATGCATAGAAAGCAACGAATTCGAAAAACTCCGCCAGCGTCGGAATGCCGAAGGGATCGATCCCGCGCGTAGCCGCAAATCGTTGTGCCAGCGGCGTCGGCGCCGTCGTGCCAACGCGATGACGGCGTATCTGCTCCAGCGGCAGCGAGCGGACCAGTGCAGCCCCCGTTTCGGTGGGAAGGCGTGCATCATGGATGAGCACCGGAACATCGTCGCGCGTCAGATGCACGTCGATCTCGATCGACGTCACCCCTAAATCGAGCGCCAGTTCGAAGCTCGGCAGCGTATTTTCGGGCAGCAGGCAGCCCGCACCGCGATGGCCTTGCACTTCGAATGCTGAAGGACTCGCCATGGTCGCAGCCTCAAAAACCCAGGACGCGCCGTACGTGGTCATTGCAGAACACGCCATGCGGATCGGTCTGCCGACAGACCGCTCGGAACTCTGCCAGCCCTGGGTAAGTGTCCCTGATCTGGGCATGTTCGAGCGGAAAGTACTTCCCCCAGTGCAAGCGCGCGGCATGGAGCGCCACCATGCTCTCGGCCAGGAAGGACGCGAGCTTGTAGAATGCTTCGCGCGGCTCAACGTACGTGATGAAACTGATGGCGTAATACGGCTCTGCAGCATCGGCCGTCATCGAGATCAAGGTGTCGTCCGGCAGCACGCGGCGGAATGTGATCGGATAGTGATGCGTGAAAGTGCCGCGCAGAGCCACCAACCGAGCCAAGAGGCCAAGCCGGTCCAACTCGTCGTTGACGAGTGGATCGAGCGTTTCCGCTCCGTCGAAGACCGCTAACACCTGCTGCACAAAGTCGGCCGCCCGGTGCACCTGGCGGGCCGGCACGAAGATCTCGATTTCCAGGTGCCGAAATAGCTCGTGCTCCATCACCAAGATACGGTCGCTGCGATCGATGCGATTCCTCGGCTTCCAGAACAGCGCTGGCAGTAACCGACCGAAGAGCAGGTGTACCAGGCGTCGGCTCCTCAGCCAGGCGGCACAGATTCTGATCGTCGCATGCAGGGCGATGTCGATGAACAGGTACCAGTAGATGCGGTAGATCGCTGCATGCCAGCTCCGCGTCGGCGCGTCGGCAGACAGTGGTCGCCGCTGCTGGGCGTAAAGGGTCCACGCGTAGGGAACGAGATAGAACTGTTGCAAGGGATGCTCCGCTTCCTGGGCGAGCGCCGCGTCGAGCGAGGCAAACTGAAGCACACTCTCGGTGATAGCGTATTGTGGCAGGCAGCGAAGCTTGACCGACAGAACGATGCCCATACAGCCGAGGGCACAGCGTGCAGCACGCAACTGCGGACCGTCGCTCCATACGTAGATGCGTGCCTGGCCGGTGTCCGGATCGTAGGCCGCCACCCGGATTTCAGCCAGGTAATGCGACATGCTAGGTCGACCGCTGCCGTGCGTGGCTGTTGATATGGCGCCGGCGATCGTTTGCTCGGAAATCAGCCCCAGAGTCGGAAGCGTCGCGTTGGCCTGGCGGTCGAGTTGCTCGAGTGCGCGCTCGATCGTGCAGCCGCCGCCGAAGATTGCCCAGATTTCGCCATGGGCATTCCGCTCAATTTTCACCTCCTGAAAGTGAAAGAGATCCATCAGTGCATTGTCGGTGATGATGGAGTCGCTCCAGGCGTGCCGGGCGCCGACGACGCGGATCTTTCCGGTCGCGTGGCGGTTCAGGATGGCCAGGACCTCGGCCTCATCGCGCGGGACGTAGCGATGCTGCGGCTGGAATTGGACGTTGCCGCCGAAGTTGGTGACGATGGTAGGAGACGCCGTGATGTCGTCCATCGCTCGCTTTCCTGGCCTGGCTAACTACCCCCGAGCGCCCGTGAGGGGACCGCAGCATGTCTAGCGATTGGGAGATGCAATTGCAAGTATCCCGCCTCTGGCAATAACAGCCGTTGCCCAGCCGGGCGCGTTGACCTTGACACCCTGCAACTCTGCGCTATAATCCGCCGCTCTTTTGACTCGATACTTTTGGGCAACACGCGCCAACTGGGCGGAAGGGGAAAGGCGGAGAACGTCGTGGTTCAACGTCGTCGGTTCACTTGTGGCTGGCTAGTGTGCGTGCTGGGTGGCATCGGCCTCTGCCTGGCGCTCGCACCGGCGGCGCACGCGCAGCGCATTCTCAACGAGACGCTGACCGGCGAAAGCACCGCCCAGGCCATCGAAATCTTTGCCGACCATGCCGCGACCTGGAATGAAGCAGGCAAAAAGGTTTGGCTCCTGCGTGGCAACGTGGCCCTCACACAGGGAGGCGCCACCATTCGCTCGCCCGACATGGTCGTCTGGGTCGATCAGGACCGCTTTGAGAAAGAGCGCGTTTACCACCTCCTCGTCTACGGCGCCGATCCCATCAGCGTCGAACGCAACAAGGCAATGGTGAAGGCAGATCTCGGCTACCTCAAGATGTCGACCTCGAACAAGATCGAGGTCAAAACTTTCAAGAGCGGTGTCGTGCAGGGGGACGTATCGAAGGACCGCGTCTATCTGCGCGCGCTGGCGAACCAACCGGGCGTGACGGTGACTACGAAAGACGTTTGGCCGGCCCAGCCCGCTCCCAAAGTGGACCGCGGCTTGCACTTGACCGGGGGTTCACCCCCGACGATTACGCCACTCCCCGCGCCTCTTATCCCCGAGGCCGCTTCCAAGCAAACGATTGAACGCCCAGCTCAGTTCGACAAGGCGAACGAGAAGCCGAACCTGCAACAGATCACCTACCTGCAGGTCCCGCCAGAACCGAAATTCCCCGCAGACGGCCTGCCGCCGCGTCCCGTACAGCCTAACCTCGGCCCGGACGGACCAGCGCCCGTTGCGCCGCCAAACGTGGTCCCGGTACCCGCGGCCGCACCAGTCAAGAAGCCGCCACAGATTAATATTCGGCCTCGCTACTCGGGCGACCTACAAGTGCAGTACAAACCGGAAGCCGACGGCACCACCGCGGTGATCGTCACCGGCACCGGAGGCGTCGCCGTCATCGTGCACGCCCCCGCCACGACGCCGGCGGGCAAATCGACCACGCTCGATATCGAGGCCGACCGCATCGTCGTCTGGACCAAGGGTAACGCTCAGCAACTCTTCACCGACATGAAGGGCGAGCAAGGGGCCGACTCGGGAGCGCACGAAATCTACATGTCCGGCCACGTCGAGCTGCGCACGCGCACCACCAGAGAGGTCGAAACACTCCGCTGTGACGAGTGCTACTATGATGTCCGTCGCGGTGTGGCGGTTGCGCGCAAGGCAGACCTTGAAATCCAGTCGGCCAAGCTCTCGCGCCCGTTGCGCGTATGGACGGAGGAATTAGTCCAGGTCAATCCGAAGCTGTACAAGATGAAGGCAATGGATGTCCACAGTTCGACCCTGCCGTCTGACCCAGGCCTGCTGGTGAACGTCAAGGATGCCACGGTGGAGGAACGCCAGGTCGAGCGTAGCTATCTTGGCTTCATCCCCGCCTACGACAAGGAAGGTAAGCGGATCGTTGATACCGAACGCATCTTCACCGGCTGGAACATGGTCGCGCGCCTGGAAGGGGTGCCGATCTTTTACTTCCCGTACCTCAAGGACAAGGTCGAGGATCCGCTGGGTCCCCTCGACGAGATCGGCCTCGGCTATGACCAGATCCTCGGCTTCCAGTTCCGCAGCACCTGGGACATTTACGATCTCTTGCATCTGCCCCATTTCGACGGCACGCGCTGGCGGCTCTACTTCGACTACCTGGGCGAGCGCGGGCCCGCCCTCGGTACGGAATTCGAATTCGCCGGGCGTGATCTCCTCGGCACCAAGGCCAAGTACAGCGGCAACCTGAGTCTCTACGGCATCTGGGATAGCGGCCGGGACCTCCTCGGCGGCGACCGGGGCAACTTCAACGCCTGGCCCGACGCCAAGACGCTGTGGCCCCTCACCCATCCGAGTTTCCGTGGCCATGCTTTCGGAAAAGTCAACATGCAGGATCTCCCCGATGGCTTCACCGTCCTGGGGCAGTTTTCATTCCTGAGCGACCGCAATTTCCTGGAGCAGTATTTCTTCAATACGCACCTCAATGAGATGGACCAGAAGACGTATCTGTACGTCAAGCAGCAGCAGGCCAACTGGGCGTGGTCGCTCCAGGCCCAGATTGGCACGCGGGAATGGATGACCGAAACCGACTGGTTGCCCAAGGCGGACGCCCAACTCACCGGCCAAACGTTTCTGGACGATTGGTTCGTCTACAACGCGCGCGCCAGCGCCGGTTACGGCCGACTGCGCCCGGCGGGCCAGGTCCCGTTCGCCTATAGCCCGACGGATGTGCGTACGGATGCGGTCCGGCTCGACGTGTTCCAGGAGCTTAGCCTGCCGTTCTATCTCGGCCCCGTCAAGCTCGCGCCGTACGTGAAAGGCGACGCCGCCTACTACTCGAATGACGTCGCTGGCGCCGATCGCGGCAGGCTGTTCGGAGGGGCGGGAGTGCGCTGGAATATGCCGTTGTCACGTCTCTACCCGGACATCGAGAATGAGATCTTCAACCTGAACGGCCTCTATCACAAGGTCAACCTGACCGGCAACTATTTCACCGGCTACGCGAGTTCCCGCTTCACGAACTTCCCGCAGTTCGATCGGCTCAACGATGACATCACCGATCAGGCGCTGCGCGACTTCCGCCCCTGGCAGTCGACGTTCAACCCGGCCAGTGCCGCGTTTCTGACGACGTCCGGTTTGTTCAACCCGCAAAGTTACGCGATTCGCCGGCTCATCGACTCGAACGTCGATACGCTTGATCAGATCGACGTGCTGCAACTCGGCATCCAACAGCGCTGGCAGACCAAGCGCGGCATGATGGGCAACGAGCACGTCATCGACTGGATGAGCTTCAACCTGGGCGCCTCGATCTTCCCGCGTTCCAATCGCGACAACTTCGGCCGCACCTTCGGCATTCTGGAATACGACTGGACCTGGAACATCGGCGACCGGACCGCGCTGACCAGTTCCGGCTGGTTCGAACCCTTCGACGGCGGCCCCCGCGCCTTCGACTTCGGCGCCGTGTTGCAGCGCCCCGACACCTCGGCGTTCTACCTGGGCTATCGCCAGATCGACCCGCTCCAGAGCAAAGCCGTCGTCGCGTCGGTCGTCTATCCATTTAGCGCCAAGTACGCTCTGAGCGCGAGTACGGTATGGGATTTCGGCGTCGACGTGCGGACCTACTCGTTCTTCCTGTCACGCATGGGGACCGATGTGATGGTCAACTTTGGCCTGACGTTCAATTCCACCGTGAACACGTTTGGCATCGCCCTCGAGATCATGCCGAACCTGGCCCGCCGCCCCGGCGGCCGATTCGCCGGTTTGTTCCCCGTCGTGCCGTTGAATGTCAATCCGATGATCAACGAGCGCTAACCAGCCGGCCCGAACCCCAGGCGACCGGGCACGAGGTCCGATCGCTTTCCCTTCAAGCGGGCAGAGCTGTTCTTTGACCGTTGTTAACGATTCATCGCTTCGCTGCAACAAGTATTCGGATGGTAACAGTTCTAACGCCGCTTCAGGGCTCGCGACGCCGATTCTTCCCAAGTCAGCGCTCAGGTAGACTGCGCGGGTTGGTAAACTTGGAGAAAACATCCAAGTACCTGGTATGGGAGCGGCAGCCATGACTCGCGATCTCAACGGCCGACGGATGGTCATCACCGGTGCGTCGAGCGGCATCGGAAAAGCGCTCGTCCAACAGCTTGCCCCCCTGGGGGCCAAGCTCGTGCTGGCAGCACGCTCCGAAGACAAGCTGAAGGCGGTCGCCGATTCGCTTCCGCGACCGGAGAACGTGCTCGTCGTCCCCACCGACATCACCCGCGAGGCCGATCGCGAAAATCTGCTGCAAAAAGCCGTCGAACACCTCGGCGGTCTGGACGTGCTCATCAACAACGCCGGCATCGCGAGCTGGGCGCACTTTGCCGACTCGACAGAAGAGATCCTCAGGCAGATCATGGAGGTGAACTTCTTCGCCCCCGCGGAGCTGATTCGCAAGGCGATCCCGATCCTGGTCAACGGCACGGAACCCGCAGTCGTCAACGTCTCATCGATGTGCGGCCGGCGCGCCATGCCAGCCTGGAGCGAGTATTCTGCAAGTAAGTACGCCCTGTGCGGCTTAACCGAGGCACTGCGCGGCGAACTGGCCCGGTTCGATATCGATATCTTGCTCATCATCCCGGGGCTGACGAGCAGCGAATTCTCGCAACATTTCTTGCGCTCGGAAGGCAAGGCCCAGATCGAATATGATAAGGGCATGGCACCGGAGTACGTGGCCGCGCGCATCGTGAAGAGCCTGCAGGGGAACAAAACGGAGACGTGGATCGGCCGCGACACGCAATGGATGCTGCGGGTGAACCGCTGGTTCCCGCGGCTCGTAGATTATCTGCTGGCGCGGAAGGTGCGGAAGTTGTATGAGAGAGCGTGATGTTTAGCCCCGCATCGTAGATGCGGGGGGACGTCGCGCTCACCCGCATCTACGATGCGGGGCTAAACATCGGCATCAGGGACGAAAATGTGCGGCATCGCAGGAATCGTGAATCTTACCGAACCGATCGCCATCGATCCGCAGATCGTCCGCCGCATGGCCGGCGCGATCACCCATCGCGGGCCGGATGAGGACGGGTTCTTCTTCCGCCCCGGCCTCGGCATGGCGAATCGCCGGCTCAGCATCGTCGGGCTCGCCGACGGCAAGCAGCCGATCTCCAACGAGGACCGCTCCGTCTCCGTCGTCTTCAACGGCGAACTCTTCGACTATCCCGAGGTCAAAGCTCAGCTTCAGGCCAAGGGGCATCAATTCCGCACCCATTGCGATACCGAACTGATTCCGCACCTCTACGAGGAGCACACCGAAGCGTTCCTCGAAAAGCTCCGCGGCCAATTTGCGATTGCACTCTGGGACGAAAGCAAACAGCAACTGCTGCTGGCCCGCGACCGTTTTGGAATATGTCCGCTATATTGGACGCGCCAGCAAACGGACGAGGGCGAATTCCTGCTTTTCGCATCCGAAATCAAAGCATTGCTAGCGTCGGGAATGGTCCAGGCCAAAGCCGATCCTCGCGGTATCAATCATGTATTCACATTTTTTGCATTGCCTGGCCCGGTCACATGCTTTGCCGGAATCAATTGCTTGCTCCCTGGACATTACCTCAAGATTTGCTTTGACAGTCTCGATTCGCACCATGTCGAAGAACGCATCTACTGGGAGATCGACTTCCCCGACGCGGGGCAGGAGGAGCGGCGCGATTTCCGCCGGTTCGGCTCAAACGCAAACTCGCCGGTGATCGACGAGTTCGAAGCGGTCATGAAGAAATCGGTCGAACGCCGGCTTCGTGCCGACGTACCCGTCGTCTCCTACCTTTCGGGCGGCGTCGACTCCAGCGTGGTGGTCGCCCTGGCGTGCGCGCAGCGGCGCAGTGAAGGCAAGGGGCCGATCCCGACCTTCACCATCTCGGTGCAAGATGATCCCTCGCTCAATGAACGCACCGAGGCTCATGAAGTCGCCAAGCATGTTGGATGTGAGGAGATCTACGTCGATTGTGGCCGAAACGAGGTGCTCAACACCTATCCCGAGTTGATCCGCGCCGCGGAGGGGCCCGTGATCGATACCTCGTGCGCAGCTTTGCTCCTGCTGGCGCGCAAGGTGCATGAACATGGCTACAAGGTCGCGTTGACCGGCGAGGGGGCCGACGAGTGGATGGCCGGGTATCCGTGGTACAAGATTCAACATCTGCTCGGCATGCTCGATTTCGTCCCTGGATTGCCCATGAGCGGCCTGGCTCGACGCGCATACTTGCGCATGACGGGCGCACCCAAGGTTTCGTGGGACGCAGCCAAACGTGTACAAGAAGCCATCGGAGGGCCGAACGCCTGGCTCAATGTCTACGGCCTGTTCGGCTCCTCGAAGACCCGCTTCTTTAGCGCCGGGATGTGGGAACAGCTTGGCGATCACCTGCCTTATGCCGACTTGAAGCTGAACCTCGATCGGGCCAAGAAATGGCATCCGCTCAATCGGTCGCTGTATCTGGGCGCCCGGGTGATGCTGCCTGGGCTGTTGTTGGCGTCGAAGGGGGACCGGGTGGCGATGAACTCCTCGGTCGAGACGCGTTATCCGTTTCTTGATGAAGAGGTGTTCGCGTTTCTCGCTAAGTTACATCCGGGCTGGAAGATGCGCGGCCTGCGCGATAAGTTAATCCTTCGCCATCTCGCCGATCGCTGGGTGCCGCGCTCGATCGCCTGGCGGCGCAAGGCGATGTTCCGGGCGCCGCTGGACGGGTTTCACACGACGACGATGCCGACGTTCGTCGATCAACTGCTCAGCCCGGACTCGCTCAAGAAAACAGGCTACTTCGATGTGGCCGCAATTACCCACTGGCGCAATGCGTTTCGCAGCATGCGCGAGGGGAGCAACCAGCGCACGATGGTCGAGATGGGACTGGTCGGCGTGGTGGCGACGCAGCTTTGGCATCACACGTACCTGGGAGGCGGGCTGGCGGATCTGCCAGCCTGGTCGCCGCCGGGTGATTAGCGTCCTTCTTCGTTCAGCGCTCGCCGAACGCCGAGCCATTGCCCAGCGTTCGGCAAGCGCTAGTCGAAGACCGGAGGGACCCGCATGTCCTATGCCCTATCGACACTCTGGTACGAGCGCCATCGCTATCTGCCGGCGGTGCTTGCGGTTGCGTTCAGCTGCCTGCTGATTGCGCTCCAGTGCGGGCTGTTGATCGGGCTCTTTTCGATCACCTCGATCCCGATCGATGAATCCAACGCGGATATCTGGGTCGGACATCCGGAGGTGCCGAGCGTCGATCTGGGTCGGCCCATCCCCGCTGCCTGGCAGTCGTATCTGGCACTCCCCGAGGTCGAACGCTGTGAGCCCTACATGGAAGGCTTCGCTTACTGGGACAAACCCACGGGAGGCATGGAGCTGGTGCTCGTCATCGGCACACGCCTTGGCCTCGATTCGATCGGCGCCATCAACCAGCTGACACCGGAGCTGCGCACACGACTTTCCGAGCCAAACGCCATTGTCGTGGATGAAGGTGAATTCGGCCGACTGGGCCTTACCAAGGTGGGCGATACCGCGGAGATCATGGGGAAACGGGTACGGGTCGTCGGCACCGTCAATGGTTTGCGCAGCCTGGCGGGACCGTATTTGTTCTGTTCGCTCGACACGGCCCGCACACTTCTGCGGCCGCCGCCGGGGCAGTGTACATTCATACTTGCGAAGTGTTACGACAAGAAAGATGCCCCCAAGGTAGTGGAGAAGCTCCGAGAATACCCGCGAAAGCTGCGCCCCTTCACAGCGGAAGAATTCTCGGTGCACAGCCAGATGCACTGGCTGTTCAAGACCAAAGCAGGCATCGCGCTCGGACTGGCGGCTGCCCTTGGGCTGGTAGTCGGAGCGGTAGTTACAGGAACAACGCTTCACTCCGCCACGTCCGCGTCGCTCAAGGAGTATGCCGTCCTTCGGGCGCTGGGCATTCCTCGCTGGCGCATGTCGCTGATGGTGGTGTCGCAGTCCTTCTGGGTCGGTGTCACGGGCATTGCGGTTGCCATCCCGATCATGTACCTCATCTCGTTCGTTGGCGACTACCTCGGTGCGAAGGTCCTCCTGCGGTACTGGCTGGTGATTGGGTCCTGCGTGGTCACCATGGGTATGGCGATGGTGTCCGGCCTGTGGGCCCTCCGAAGCCTGCGCAACCTGGAACCCGTGACGCTTCTGCGTTAAAAGGCGCGAGGGAAGCTATCCGTCGTCAGCTATTCGCCCTTAGCCGAACCGCGTTCTGAGGGCGACGGGTTGCCCATGTCGACCCGAACGACTGATAGCTGATAACTGAGGGTTAACAGATGTAACGATCGTAGCGATTTCGCCAGCCGCAGGCCCGGTAGAATCGGCGCCGTGTATATTTTTTACAAGACCAAAGCGTCAGCCTTCAGTAAAATCCTTGGAAAGCACAAGCTCTTTTTGAGTATAATAATCGACCTATGATCGCTAATGTGACATCGCAGGACTTGGGCATGCAGATGGATGCGCCGATTACCCTCCCCACCATGAAGGCCCGGGGGATTACGCGCAGCTTCGGCGCGGGCGACACCAAGATCTATGCACTGAGAAATGTGAGCCTGGAACTGAACCCCGGGCAAATCGCGCTGCTCATGGGGCCATCGGGAAGCGGCAAATCGACGCTGCTGGCCGTTCTCTCTGGGTTGTTGCATCCCGATTCCGGTACCGTTTTAGCCCACGACCATGACCTTTGGGCGATGACAGAGCGCGAACGCGAAGCGTTTCGGCTGGCGCATTTCGGCTTTATTTTCCAGGGCTACAACCTGTTTGCCGCCCTGACCGCCAGGGAGCAGCTGGAAATGATACTCCGGTGGGGCAACGGGGTCAGTGCGAGCGAAGCCCGCGATAGGACCAGCGATATGCTGGGTATGCTCGGATTGTCCAACCGGTCTCATCTGCGTCCCCTGCAGCTCTCGGGTGGCGAGAAGCAGCGCGTGGCCATCGGTCGGGCACTGATCAAACAGCCCGGGTTCGTCTTTGCGGACGAGCCAACTTCCGCGTTGGACTGGAAGCATGGCCAGCATGTCATTGAATTGCTCCGGTCGGCCGCCCACGATCAGGGCTCGACAATCCTGGTGGTGGCGCACGATTCACGCATCATTCCGTTCGTTGATCGCGTTCTCCAGCTGGAGGACGGCATCCTTTTCGAGGGTTCCGAGAAGCCTGTCGAAATGTACAGCGATAGCCAGGTACAGACCGGCTTCTGACGGCCCGCCTCCGCGATGCTTCGGAGTAGCGCCGCCGCCCTGACGCTTTCGCGACACGTCGCCCATCTAAAATCAATGCGACGGTCCCCTGGTAGGATGCAAAGGAGACTGCATCATGAAAACGTTTGTAATCCTCGGCATCGTACTTCTGGTCGCTTGTTTCGTCGGCGCGAAGATGATGCTGGATCAGTCATCCGCGACCCAGGCCAAAAAGATCGCTGACGCGGAACAAAACGCTCTGCCCCAAAAAATCTTCTGCCTCGGGCACTTCGACGTCGAACGAGGCGTGGCAGGGCTCTATCCCAAGCAATTTGGCGACATCGTCGACTTGATTCCCGAAAACACCAAAGTGGAGAAGGGACAAGTCCTCCTCCAGGTGGATGACTCCCAGTGGAAAGTGAAAGTGCAAGAGGCTCAGCTTGCCGTCAAGGCAGCTGAACTCCAATTGAAGGAGGCCAAGCAACTGCCCAGGCTGTACGAATTACAGGCCAAGCAGCAGAAATCCGCCATCGATGCCGTTGACGCCGAAATCGAGAAAACCAAGCTCGATGAGAAGATCAAGCTACGAGGTCTGGAACCCGGCACGGAGCTTCGAAAGAATTCCGAGGCATACTACAAGTTTGCGTTCGACATGCTCGCCGAAAAGAAAAAAGCCGAGTCGGCAAAACTTGAGACCATCAAACTGCTGGACGCCCAGCTCAAGATCGATCAAGCCGAGGCGGATTTGGCCGGCAAGAAACTTCAGGCCAATCAGGCCCAGACGATGCTCACGCACTTCCAGATCGTTGCTCCTTCCGCCGGCACGGTGCTCCGCGTCCACGTACACAAGGGGGAGACGCTGGGACCGAATCCGCGTTACCACGCTATCGACTTTTGGCCGGACGCAGAAATTGTCGTCCGTGCGGAGGTCTTGCAGGAGTGGGGCCGATTCGTGAAAGAAGGCGCAGATGTGGTCATCGAAGACGACACCTACAACGGCCCTACCTGGAAGGGAAAGGTCAAGGCCATCTCGAAGTGGTATGCACCGACCCGCAGTCCTGTGATCGAGCCCTTCCGCTACAACGATGTACGCACGCTAGAATGCCTAATCAGTGTTACTGAGGGAGCTGATCTCAAACGGCTCGGTCAGCGTGTGCGGGCGATGGTGATGATTCAGCCATGACGCCCCGATCGGCTTTTCGCTTGCCGGGCGTCCCGCGGGCTCGAAGCCGCAAGGTGCCCTCGCTTTTTACCCGCTGCCGGAGTCTCCACCAGGAATCTGGAACGCACTGCCGACGCCTCCCTTGAGGGTGTAATTGCGAATGCGAGGCTTGGCCGGCGCCTCCGGCGTCGTGTCTTCGACCTCGTCTTCCTCGGTTTTTACTACCTCCGGCGGCAGGGCCTCCCGCAGCGACAGCGCGATACGACGTGCGTCCGAATCGACGCTCAGGATCTTCACTTCGACCTCTTGTCCTGGCTTGACAATGTCGGTCACGCGCCAAACTTTGTTGCGTGCCAGCTCCGAGATATGGATCAAACCCTCAATGCCTGGCTCCAATTCGACGAACGCGCCGAAGTCCATGGTACGCGTCACCGTTCCCCGAATGGAGGTTCCCGAGACATATTTCTCGTGGATATTGTCCCACGGACTGGCTTCGAGCTGCTTCAGGCCGAGGCTGAGCTTCTGTTTCTCGCGATCGATCTTGAGAACGACGACCTTGATCATCTGGCCCGCTTGCAGCACTTGAGTCGCGTCGGCGGTTCGTTTCCAGCTGATTTCGCTGACGTGCAACAAGCCATCGACCCCGCCGATATCGACGAAGGCGCCGAAGTCGCGCACGTTGCCAATCACACCGGTGCGGATTTGGCCTTCTTCCAGCTCGGCCCACAGCTTGATTTTCTGCTCTTCACGCTCCTTTTCCATCAGGACCCGGCGGCTGACGACGAGATTACGTGCCTCTTTATCCACGTCGGTGACGATGCATAGCAGCTTCTGGTTGACGAATTGCTCGATGTTCTCGACGCGGGCACGGTCGATCTGGCTGATCGGCATAAAGCCCTTGATGCCGTTGACGTCCACGGACAGCCCGCCCTTGTTGGTTTCGAGAACACGCGCCTCGACGGTCATCCCCTCGGCAACGCTGGACCAGTCGGCCTGGACTGCCGTCCCCTTGCGCGTGAGGATCAACAAACCGTTCTGCGGATCGTAGCCCTCGATGGAGATTTCAACTTTGTCCCCCACCTTGGGCGGACCATCAGGAAAATGCTCCATGGTCAGGACGCCCTGGCTGCGGTCGCCGGGGACCTCGATGAAGACATCAGGAGCGTGTATGGAGAGAACGGTGCCGATCTTTCGGCCCCCCTCGGGATGCGCGGCGGCCGCCTGGCGCTGGGTGCGCTGGGAGGTGTCGGTGGCGTAAAGTTTCTTGTCGTCCATGCCCCCCAGGGCAGCCTCGAGCTCGTCGGCAATTTCCGCGTCGAGATCACGCACGTTCGGGGCGGTTTTTTGGCGATAGAGTAGGTCGCTGTCGAGGGCAGGCACCGGATCGCGTTCGCGCCGGCGTGGCCCTCCGCCGCCACCGTCGCGCCGCCCTCCCCTGCCTCCGTCCCGGCTAGCTGGAGGGCGGGAAGTGGGGGGCTGTCCCGCAGGCTTGTCAGCCGGCTTGGCTTCCGAGGGCGCTGGATCGAGTGGCTTTTCGCTTTCGTTGGCCATGATGGTCGTACCGTTAAGGAGGACTGCGTTTGTTGTTTTGACGTGGGACAGGACTCCAGTCCTGTCCATTCATGCGGACAGGATTGGAATCCTGTCCCACGGAAAACATCCCGCTCGCGCATACCGGCGAGGTGGGGGCTAAACGTTGTATTGTACGGATATGGGCAAGGGTTTCATCGTGCGCGGCAGGCATCACGATTGCTTCATGCGCTCTTCGACTTTTTGACGCAATCGCATGAAGGCGTAGACGCAAGCTGGATCGAAGTGAGTGCCTGCTTTGCCGACCAGCTCGAGAAACGCGCGTTCGGAAGGCATGGCCAGACGATAGGGCCGGTTGGAAGTCATGGCGTCAAAGGCATCGGCAACGGACACGATGCGAGCAATCAATGGGATTTCTTCGTGGTGGAGATGATCAGGATAGCCGCTGCCGTCCCAGCGCTCGTGGTGGTGACGGACAATGGGAATCATGGGGAGGAGATGCTTCATCGAATCGAGCATAACCGCCCCCTTGACGGTGTGGGTCTTCATGCATTCGAATTCGCCATCGGTCAGCTTGCCGGGCTTGCGCAGAATGGCATCATCAATGCCGATCTTGCCGATATCGTGCAGCGGTGTGCCGATCTGAATCTGGTATTTCTCGATCGAGGGAAGCTTCAATTCGTCGGCCAGCATCAAGGAGAAGTCGGTCACCCGCCGTGTGTGGTCGCCGGTGTACTGATCTCGCATCTCGACCGTACGGGCGAGAGTGGTGACGGTTTCGATAAACTGTTCACGTTGTTGCTCCATCATCTGGGCCGTCTCGATGCCCGCGGCAACACTGGCGGCGATGGCGTCGGCATAGTAGAGGTCGTTCTCGGTAAACGGGTCGTCAAGGAAGCCCCGGTCCAAGTGCAGGATACCGATTCTCTTGCGCGGCGTACGCAACAGGGCGCAGATGACCGAGGCCATCGAACCGTGCCGAATGCTGCGCGCCAGCACGAGGCTTTCGTCGGCATTGACGTCGTCGCACAGAATCGACTCGCCCAGATCGAAACAGCGGCGCACGAGCGTCTTGCTGAAGGGGCGCACCGGAGCATTGGGATTTACCTTCGGCGCCAGCGTGGCTTTGAGCGACAACTCACCGGTGACCGGGTCGGCCAGGATGATGGTGCCACGCTGCGCATTGAGCGCGCTAATCGTGTCGGTCAGAATGGAACGCAGCAGGTCTTCCAGATGGGAAATGTGCGTCAGATGGTGATTGGCCCGCACTAGTGCGAGCATGGCATGTTCATGATGCGGCTGTGTCGCCGGGGCCTGGGTGACGATCTCGAGGGCTTTGTCCCAGGATTGCTGGGTCCTCGCCTTGATGAGTAGGTGCATGCCGCTAGTCGCGATCGGCTTCCGATCATTTTCGGCCTGCAAGGCCCCTGGCAGCGGCGTTTGCACCAGCGACGCTGGGGGCGTATCGACCGTGAGGTCAGCCACCCGCATCTGGAGTTTGCCTACTTGGACAACGTCGTCAATCTGGACTTCCCGGTCTTTGCCGTTCAGTGCAACGTCGTTGACCAGCGTGGGAAAGAGTGGATTGTGGGCCACGTCGCGTACGACCCAGCGCATGCATTGATGCCGAACCTCCGCATGAATGCGATCGACGGAATGGTCGCGCAGCACTACGTCAAGATTGGTCTGACGACCTATTCGCAGTGCCTTACTCGCTTCCCACGTAAGGCCGGAGAGCTTTGGACCCATTCCTGCGAGCACGATGCGCGGTTGGCTCATGATGCAGTTCCTGTCAGTTCGGCTGGCCCATTTCTTGACGACGTCGTCACTCGTACGCACTCGATTCCAGCCTTCGACTTGGTTCGAGCGCGCGAATCTTGCCAAACAAGCATAGCTTACCCGCGGGCCTGGAGACATGACTTACCCAAGAATCGCCGTTTTTTAGGGATTCCTCTGGGAAGGCGCGAACGAATCGTGGCGTGCCGCGTCCAAAGAAAGGCCTTTCAGCGACGTTTGTGCAACGCCGTCGTGAACAAAAGATCACAGTAATGCATCGAGTGCGCGAATAAATTCTGTCCGCCGAGAGGCTGGGTGTGTAGGATGTCAACAACTCGATATGACGGCAGCATAGAACCCTGACCACTCTGGAACACGTAGGCCCACGACTCGGTTTTGCCGTCTTATTCAGCATTCCTATCGAAATGGTATGCTATACTCGAAGTGAATTGGGCCAGCCTTGGGCTGAAGGTCCCTATCGACTCCCCTTTCCGGTTCGCCTTGGCAATGATCGGCTATAGTCTTTCGAAGCGAAATGCCAGAGGATCGCATGGAAAATCCACGGCCCGACAGCAAGAAGCCAAACGCCCGGTCTGGGGCCGCTGGTGATGCTGCGCTGTCACCGGAAGAGGACCCACTCTGGGCCGAGCTAGGCGCCACCAGGGTGGTCGACGGGCCCGCAGCAAGCCCGACATCGGTCTCCGTCGTCGGCCTTTCCTCGCCGTCCAACTTCACCGAATTCTCGCCTTCGTGTGTGCTCGGCAAGAATGTCGTTGCACTCGGGGATTTCCAGCTGGTCAAGAAGCTCGGCGAAGGGGCGATGGGGGCGGTCTACAAAGCCAGACAGATCAGCTTCAACGGCGAAAAGTTGGAGTCGCCGCGGATCGTCGCGCTGAAAGTACTCTTTCCGCATATCTCGAAGATTCCCAAGCTAGTCGAACGGATGTACCGCGAAGGCCGCACGATGGGCCGCCTGGATCATCCTAACATCATCCAGGCGTATGTGGTCGACCAGGCAGAAGGCTGCCATTTCGTTGCCATGGAGTATGTCTCGGGGCAAAGTGCTCAGAAATGGCTCATGCAGCTGGGGACGATGCCGGTTGGCGATGCCGTGCGTATCACGATCGATTCTGCCCGGGCCCTCGCCTACGCGCACGGGCTGAATATGGTCCACCGCGACATCAAGCCGGACAACATCCTGTTACACAAGTCCGGCGTGGTGAAGATTGCCGACTTTGGCATGGTCAAGATTGCCGACGAGGAAATGTCACTGACGCAAACGGGTCATGCCGTGGGCACTCCGTGGTATATGCCGCTCGAGCAAGCCAAGAATGCCAAGGAGATCGACGGCCGCTCCGATATCTACGCGCTGGGCTGCACGCTTTACGCGTTCTTGACCGGTCAGCCCCCTTTCATGGGCCAGACCATTGTGGACGTCATTCAAGCGAAGGAACTTGGCTTGTTTCCACCCGCCCGGCAAAGTAACTCCGACGTGCCGGAGCGCCTCGACCTGCTCATCGCCAAGATGACCGCGAAATGGCCGAAATATCGCTACCAGACGTGTGAGGATCTAATCAAAGACCTGGAACAGCTCCAGCTGGCCAGTGAGACTCTCTCGTTCATCCAGCGTAAAAGGTCGGGGGAACAGCGCGCCCAGGACACGCCGATACCCGGCAAGACGGAAATGCTGACCAAATCAAAGGTGGACATCGATTTCGCCGAGTCGGCGGCGCCGGCGCACGATCCCAATGTGTGGTTCGTCCAGTTCAAGGATCCGGACGGCAAACTGACCGTACGGAAATACGGCACCGCCCAGCTGGAATCCATGTTGGACGATGGCACCATGCAGGCGACCGCCCGCGCCAGCCACAACCCCATCGATGGCTTCCGAGCCCTCGGAACCTACAAGGAATTCCAGGGCATCGCTCTGAGCAAGAATGCCAAGAAGGCGGCCGACAAGAACACCGCTCGCTACCGCGGCCTTTACAAACGGCTTGAGGAAGAGGACCGTCAGCGGGACGAGCAGGAGCGCGAAGCCAACCAGAAAGAGAGTGCCGTCGGGGCCAACACTCGCTACTGGTGGGGCAACGTGAAGGTAATCGTACCGATCGTGGTCGTGGCCGTGGCGTTTATTTCTTTCCTCGCATGGCTGGCGTCCGGACGATAGGCGCCTTTTTGGCTCGCGCGCCTCCCGGCTCACGACGTCGTCGCCCCTTCAGATGCCGAGCGGACTGTCTTTGCATATTTCGCCAGCACGCCGCGTTTTTCGCGCGGCGGCGGTTGGTTCCACTCTGCTTTACGCCTGGCCAACTCCTGCTCGCTGAGGGCGACGGAGACGTCCTTTTTCTCGGCATCAATGGTTACGGTATCGCCGTTCTTCAAAAGCGCCAGCGGGCCGCCGACGTGCGACTCCGGGGACACATGGCCGACAACCAGACCGCGCGAGCCGCCGGAGACTCTGCCCT
>SXGT01682165.1_pt1 | contig 25677 bp, 28 predicted proteins | sample 3176221 | NCBI WGS metagenome assembly SXGT01 (sample SAMN11356862, study PRJNA531348) | freshwater metagenome | isolation source: freshwater sample F1-120 | place: China: Fuxian Lake, Yuxi | collected 2017-12-25
CGCCTACGAGGACCATTTCATTCTGGCTTCGCTGGGGGGTGACAACAATGTCTATCGGCAGGATGGCAAGCGTCCGCGTCGGTGGTCCTGCATGGCCCTGGGCATGTCCTGGCAGGTCATGCAAACCGTCGTGGAGTTTGCGGCCGCCTGTGAAGGCGGATCGCTCAAGCCGCATGGTCGCTGGATGAAGCCGGAGGCCTACATCGCTCGCCTGCGGCGGGTGGTGGCGGATGCCGTCTCATTGGAGGAGGCCAGAAACTGGGGCATCCGGGTTTCGCTCTGTATCGATATCGACACGCAGAAGATGCGTGATCGCTACGACGCCGAGTGCCTGGCCAAGTTCCGCGAAAACCGGACCGGTCTGACTCTTAACGGCAGCGGGGACGGTATCGAGCGCTTCAACCTTTCCATCGACGATGACGCCGACCTGTCGGCATTCATCCGCTATCACTGGCTGAGTGATTCCAAGTCTCTGTGGCGAAAGATCGAAGTTGGCGGGCGCGGCGAAATGTAAGCCGATGTGGATTGGTGAAGTGTGTCCGAAAAGGTCGCATTTCAAAATCCGAGAGGGGGATCGGGTGCGTAGCATCACATCCAGTTTCCTCCCTCCTGTGTCATCTTACCCGGCGTGCACGCTCTGTGCGCCGGGGTTTTTCAGAACAGGTTCGATGCGCATTTCGAGCCTGCTGTGCAAAGCCTGAACATGGTATTCAGTCTGATGCCGTAAGGCATTGGACGGACGTGTGGTAGCTGGCCACGAGAAAACAAACAGCATTCATCAACCCCGCCGGGGAGCCATTCCCGGACGGGATCGCTCCATGCCGCGCGGAGATTTCCACACGGAGTTGTTACATGGAGGCATCGACAATGAAGCACGAGTACGAGACGCAGCAAATCAAGGAAGATGCGCGTGGTCGCTGGGAGCGGGTTCTGCTTGCTCTCGCGCCACCGCTGAAAGCCGCACTGGAACGGACAGGCAAGCATGTGCCTTGTCCGGTTCACGGCGGTCGGGATGGCTTTCGCCTGTTTCGGGATGTCGCCGATACGGGGGGAGGCATTTGCAATACCTGCGGCAGCTTTGCCAACGGGTTTGCGCTGCTGATGTGGATCAATGGCTGGGATTTTGGTCAGACGATCCGCGAAGTGGCGCAACAGGTCGGCAGCCGTTCGCGCAGTGACCATTCGGCGGCGGATAAATCCGAGGATGAGATGCGTCGGGAGCAGCTGAATCGCACCTGGCGGGAGTCTGTGGCCTTGTCCCATCCGAGCGCCGAGCCGGCACGGTTGTATTTGGCTCGTCGTGGTCTGTCGGTCAAGGTGCCTGAGACGCTGCGGTTTCATGCAGCACTCGGATACTACGAGGACAACCGGCGACTTGCCGACTACCCAACCCTGATCGCGCAAGTGACGGGGCAGGGCGGCGAGGCGGTCACCATCCACCGAACCTATCTCACCCCTGACGGCCGCAAGGCGCCGGTTGATTCCCCCAAGAAGCTGATGCGCCATCCCTTGGCGCGTCAAATGACCGGGGGCGCTATTCGACTGGTGCCGGTGAATCATCGTCTGGCAGTCACCGAGGGGATTGAGACGGCACTTGCCGTCACCGAGGCCACGGGCATTCCGGCCTGGGCTACCGGTAACGCGCATCTGCTGGCGACGTTCCAGCCACCGGCCGGCATCGACCAGATTCTGGTCTTTGCCGACAAGGACCGGCCCACACGCCAACATCCGTCCGGGCACGGGCAGGAAGCGGCGCGTGAGCTGGTCAAACGGCTGTGGTCCCTGGGTATCCGTGCCGGTGCCATTGCACCGGCCATGGAGATCCCCGAAGGCAAGAAGGGAATCGACTGGCTGGACGTGTTCGTTCTTGAGGGCAAAGCGGGATTCCCTGCCTTGGTCAGCGTGGAGCAAGCGCTGCATCAAGCCGCTTAGGAGAACGGTCATGTACGGCGTTATCGATTTCAGTCTGATCGACACCATGCCGGGTGGGCAGGGCGCATTTGCTCCGCCGGCAGGATGGCAAGGCGATTATCGGCAATTCCTGCGTACGCGCTTCGACTCCGATTGCGGTGCGCGTCAGCACATTGCCGTGGTTGGCCGACGACTCTTCGTCAAGATCGACGGCAAGCCCAGCGAATTCCTTGGGCCACATGCAGTCGAGGCCAAAGAGTTTGCCCTGTCGGTGTGGTCGGCAAGAAGGAAGTAGCAGAACCGGAAGTCCATCGGACTTTCCATCAGTCATCCGGTTTCGACCGGAAATTTCATCCCACGGGGAACGCATTGCTCCCCGACGGGGACGGTGCCACCCCTTTTTCTTTGGAGGCATCATGCATGACAAGTTTGCACCCCTGCTCACGCAGGCGCTCTCGGAGCCGGGAATCGTCAGTGCCGCTTATGGACGGTTTCATCGCTTCAGCATCGGCAACCAGATTCTGGCGGCCATTCAGTTGCAGGAGCGCGATCTCCCCATGGCGCCGATCGCCAGTTTCCTCCGATGGAAGGAACTGGGACGCTCCGTCACCAAGGGCCAGAAGGCGTTGTCGCTCTGGATGCCGATCACGGTCAAGCACCGTGACTCGGAGTCAGACGACGGATCGATGGAAGAAAACAGTCGGTTGCTGACGCTATTCAGGCTGGCACCACGCTGGTTCAGCCTGGATCAGACCGAAGGCGAGGACTACGTCGAAGCCATCGAATCGCCACAGTGGAATGCCGAAGCTGCCTTGACGGAACTCGGTATCTCGCAGGAGCCATTCGAACTCATGGACGGAAATGTGCAGGGCTATGCGGTCAAACGGCGAATTGCCGTGAGTCCGATTGCCGAGTATCCGCACAAGACCCGGTTTCACGAAATGGCGCATGTGGTGCTTGGCCATACCGAAGAAGGCGATTGCCATGACGCCGCGACGATCCCGAGAAGTATTCAGGAGGTCGAGGCGGAGGGCGTGGCCTTCCTGCTGTGTTCCATCCTCGAACTGCCCGGACGCGATGAGTCGCGAGGCTACATCCAGTCCTGGCTCGATGGCGACGTATTGCCGGAGAAGTCGGCGCAGCGGATTTTCAGCGCAAGCCAGAAGATCCTCGATGCCGGAAAACCTGCCATTCAGGCGGACGTAGTTCAGTAGTTCCTACCCATTCACATCCACCCCGCGGGGCGACTCTTCGTCCCGGTAGGGGAGGAGGGTGCCCGCATTATTTTTGGAGGCACCAAGATGAAACACTTTACCAACGTCGAGCTACTCGAATGCTTCACTGGATTGTCAGCCGTGTTCAACCCAGGCAATTCACTGGCCGAGCTATTCGGCTTGCGGCGGCGATATCAGGTATCTGATTTGGGTGTTGCCGAGGAAGCTGTGCAGTATGTTCCCCATCGCTTTCTGGCGGCCCGGGAGTTGTTGCGACGCGCACTTGAGGAAACCTTGAAAGAACCTGGAGAGCATCTGTCATCGCCCGAGGCGGTCAAGAGCTACTTGCGGTTGTTTCTAGGCGGTCAGGAGTACGAGAGTTTCGTTGCGATCTGGCTGGACGCGCAAAACCGGCTGATCGCCAGCATGGAGATGTTCCGTGGAACGACGACGCAAACTTCGGTCTATCCGCGAGAAATCGTTCGAACGGGTTTGAAGCTCAATGCATCGGCCGTGCTGTTTGCGCACAACCACCCGAGTGGAAGTGTCGAACCGTCACGCGCTGATGAAATGCTGACAAGCCAGTTGCGACAGGCGTTAGCGCTTGTCGATATCAAGGTGCTGGATCACTTCATCGTGACCGACACTTCGATCAAGTCCTTTGCTGAATCTGGATTGATCTGACAACGAAAAACCCGCCAGCAGCATCGGCGGGTTTTTCGTCTCCACGAACTATCAGGGTTTCAATCCAAACAACTTCTTGAATACTGTATGCCGGACTTCCTGCCAAGAGCGGGGCAGGTCGTTGTTATCTTCGAGCGCACCGAAGATTTCCCGTACCAGGTCATTGCTGATGACCTTGGCACCCATCATTCGTTTGAGGAGTTCATGGCCGTGCCAGATGTCGATCTCGAACTCTTTTGCCAGAAGGTGCATGCCCAAATCGTCTGTGACCAGAATGCTCTCCCGAACCTGAGCGAATGCCAGGAGAAAGCAATCGGTGGGCGAGGGTGGGGAGCGGCCGTGACTGGTGTATGCGGATGTGTCGGCCAACACATGGGCTCTCAAAATGCTGGCAGCTGCATCGATCGCCTCGCGCTCGTCCGACGACAGTCGGATTCGTTTGGACAGGCGCTCTTTGTCGAACTCGGCTTCGGTGAACCACGGATAGTGAAATTTGAGGCGGGCGCTCTTGAACACCTCGTCCTCGATCTGTTTCAGAATCGTCAGCGTGTAACGCTTCTGTCCGAAGGTGACACCCAGCAAGGGGCGGATACGCTTGGCCAACCGCAAGTAAGCGTTGGTATCAAGCAGTACCCGGATCAATCGCGCAGTTCCTCGTAAAGTCCGACAGCATCCTTCAGCGGCATGTCCAGGATTTGCTGGATGTAGGGGGCGCCCGTTCCGCTTTCGATGATCATGCGCTTGAGTGCATGAAAAAACGAGGTCTGGAACGTGTTCTCGCATGCGGCGATATATCGGCGTGGCGGCGGCGGGAGGGGATCGAAGAGTGCTTCGCTGACCAGGTCTCCTCGACAGACTGAACGGCGTATATGAATCGTCGCTTCTGGGATCGCCAACGTCGGGAGCTGGTTGGCTTTCGCGTAAGACTGAACCTGCTGGAAGACCGTGTTCAGGGAAATCATATGGCGCGCAGCCTGCTCTTCAAGTATGCGAATGGCCGCCTCTGAAGTGGTTTGCTGGCTGGACAGGCGATAGGTCTGCTCCACACAGGCCTTGGGGTAGAGCAGTGCGCCCGCGAACGCATCTGCGAAATCCTCGCCATCGTTCGTACCGGATAACTCGGGAGTCAGCACGTGCGCCAGCTCGTGCGCCATCCAGAACTTGAAATCCTCAAGGCGAGTGTCGAGGTTCAGGAAAATGAAAGTCACGTCCTCCAGCGGCAGGCGGATGTGCAAGGCATTCTCATGGTTGCCTTTGCTGCCCCAGAGTACCGGCACCAGGATGGCGCCACAGTTCTTGAATTCACCGATCAGGTTTTCGTAACTGAGGACGGCTTGACCTCCGATACCCAGTCGGTCGCGCGTTTGTGAAACCACCGTCTGCAACTTTTGATAGTCGCATGAAGGGGTAGTGATCAGAGTCCGCAGCGCCTGAAGTTCGGGCAGATAGGGCACAAGGGGCTTGAGTAGCTGTCCGATTTCTTGAGCCTTGGCAATATGCGCCGGTGTTGTCTTGGTCCCTGCCTTCTTTCGATAGGCAATTACCGGTTTGCCCGCACGGATCTCCTGCACGAGTTGATCGAAGGTCAGCTTGAGCGTCGTGGCAAGCTTGAGAAGCTTGGGGGGGCGGGGGAAGTCCTGGCCTTTTAGCCAGTTGGTGACTGCCTGGGAGGACGTTCCGACCGCCTGCGCCAGATCCTTCCGGGTCATGCCGCGCTGGGCGAGCGCAGATTCGATGGCTGCGCAATTCAGGATTTTTTCCATTGGATCGATTATAGGCAAGGTAATCATGGAATCAAGTTTTATCAAGTTTACGTCGATCCGATGGGGTGTCAGTGTCGCAAATATCTCAGTAATAATGACGCCTTAAAAAGTAATAGATTATTACATATGAGGCGCTGCATCGTAATGGCTATCGAATACGACCCGAGAAAATCACTGTCCCCATCACGATGATGTCTGACGTGAGCGGCAGGATGGGGTTTGGCCAAATGGGGTTGAGTGCCTTGAGGAACGTACCCTCGGGGGTTTCTATGAATCGCCGCAGATAAGCAGCTCTGGGGCTGACTGCCACGACATCCCGGCCATGCGATGGCTTGACTCCCGGGTCGACAAAAATCACGTCGCCCTCGCGATAGCCATCATCGCCCGACATCGCCTCGCCGATCACAGGTAGGGCAAAGCTCAAGTCGCTGTGAGGGACGGGGCACACCAGCGCATGACCCAATTGGATATCCCCAGTTTCAGCGCTGTGCGTCAGGGTTTCCCAGCGGCCAATGGGAACAGCCCCTTTGTCGAACAAGCGCACGGATATCGGTGCCTGTCCGGTCAGTTGCTCGGGTGTAACGCCGAGCACGCCCCCTATCTTTTCCAGGGTGTCACGGCGAGGCTTCTTGGCCCTGCTGCGTTCGTTAAGGATTCGATTGATGGCGGGCTGGGAGACACCCGATCTATTCGCCAAGTCAGTTTGGTTCAGGCTGTGCTTGTCCATCAATGCTTCCAGAATCTCGGCAACAGGGTTATGCACCTGCAAAAAGGTTTCGGCATTTAGCGTCATAAATTATTCTCCTTGGTCGTTCTATTGGTATTAATTGTAATATAAAATGCGCACTCATGACCACTTAAGGGAATATTTATGATGGAGCAACGGGATGTACTCAAGATCAACCGTCAGCTGCTGATGCTGACCCGTCAGATGGCTCAGGATATGGAAGCGGCAGAGTTGATGACCGGTCTTCCAAAGGCGGCAATCGAAAAGATTGCATCGCTCGACATGGATGAGATCGAGGAACTGGCGGAAACCGTCGGTGTATCGCTTTACACCTTGAGATTCAGCGATCCGGCCTTCGCGCGATTGCTGCAAATGCCGCGAGAAGCGCGAAGTACCTACGCCGAGGCGGCGATAGTGGGAAATTCCCGTGGCGGCGCTACTTTCCCCTGAGGACCTGGAAAATCATCGGGTAGCCCATGAGCTGGTTCGACTGAGGCTCAGGCTGCCGCTGGTCAATCATCTGACCGGAATCCACATCAAGCCGTTGAGGCGGCAGTGGAACAGAATTCATCCCGATAGCCCGCCCAATGGGCGATTGCGCGAGTCGGTACGGGCATTTATCTCAGACAGCTTTTCTGCTGCGGAATTGGCAAGTTTCGTGGCGATCTACAGCCGACTGGCCCCGGGCGCAGAAAACCAAGTCGATCCGGGATTGTTGTTACGCGCAATGAACATGCATAAGCGCATTGCACATCGGGAGCTGGACATCAACGCGGCGTATTTTGCGGTACGGGATGTGCGAGCAAAGATCGTCGAGTGGCGTCGGTGTGGACGTTGCCAGACGAGCTTCATTTACAGTCCAGTGGCATTTCATATGCGGTCGTGTCCATTCTGCGCGCTACTGAGTTGAGATGAATGGGGGATCGTATCGATCCCCTGCGTTACAGACTTTCGCTAAGTTTTTTTATCAGCTTGTTCGTCGCTCCGTTTGACTCTGATTCAGAGCGGTTGGTTGGTGCCGATTCTGGAAGCATTTGGCATCGATCAAACTGAACATGCATATTTCGAAGTCCAAGCATGGCGAGTACCCGAACACGTTCGGCACGGTCTCGTAGCTGAACTCTCTCAAGGTCAGCGACCAACTCCGGATAGATCGTGTCCGGGATCTTTACGACGATCTTGAGGTAGCCCATCTCAGCTACCCATTCGCCAGAATCCGCGGGCGTTGGCGAATACTGGAGACTCCGGCGTAGTGATCTTGAGATGTGGGAAAGCCTCCTTGACGGATTCCTCAAAGAACCCCGCACCCCCGCCGACGAGGAGCACGATGTCGGCGCCAGCGTTCTCCTTCCGCAAGGATTCCCGCAACCGGGTGGCTACGATCGGTCCCACCTTGGCGGACGCGGCTTTGAGATAGGGCGCGATGTCGATCTTCTCTCCGAATAGCCGGACCTCGGTTTGATTCAGCCGGACGGCATTTTCCATACGCTCGCGGCCAACATTTCCGCCGAAGTCGTTGGCCAGTAGCTTTGCCGCTTCGTCCAGGATGACGGAGGACGCTTCCAGACTGGTGCCACAGGATTGCCGGCGAAGTTCGCCATTGCTAATCAGCACCCAGTCGACGGAAAAAAAGCCGGGATCCACCACAAGAACTCGGGAGTCCTCGAATTCCGTGGCGTCCTTCAGATTCCTGACGTGATCGACGAAACCGCCGACCGGCTGCGGGACAACTTTAACCGCTTGTACGGTGATTCTCCGTCGCGGCGTTACCTGATGTTCCCCTGTCATCTGGGTTTGCAAGCGAGTCCGCAATTCCTGATTCAGATACTGGCTGACGGGGAGCCCCGTCACAAGGAGATCGATCTGCTCAAGCTCGGCCAACAGCAGGCCGGCATGGAAGAGGGCTCGGTAAGACTCGGTCGAAGGGTAGTCTTCGTGCAGCTCACGGCTCCATAACTCCGCTCGATCAGGAGATAGCCCTGCGACAAATGGCGTCCCATTGACCACGACCCGCAGGAAATCATCTTTGCTTTTGTCGGCAATTTTTTCGCCAAGCCGATCTGCCGGTGCTGCGCCGGCGGGCTTCAACAGCACCTTGGGTTCGGCGCCGCGCTTGCCGAAGGCGAGTTTGAGGTTGGAATAGCCAATATCGATTCCGAGTACGTTCATTTGAGAGCATCTCCAGTAGCACTTCAGTGATCGTCACGCCCGAAATCGGGTCGTGCGAACTGGCTGACGTCCTGCAGAGCGACTTGAGAGTTACTTGGGAAACTTCCGCTGCGAAAGTGCTACTTCAGTGCGCCGCCAGAGCATCTGATCCTATGGCGACATGCCTGACGACGGATTTTGAAATGTGACCAAAAAGGGCGCATTTCAAAAACGTAAACCATCGATGGACACATACGATCCGCTTCGTTGCTTCGGGAACAAAACATCGTCCCTTAACAACGTGGAATGTAGGGGGGCAATTCTTCCTGTGGGACGTACTTTGGAAACCCCTCGACAAGTGCTGCCCGACGGGCTTTACGGCATGAATTGTGGGAGATTGGAATGGCAATTATGAAAGCGCCATGGCGAGTAGGGCCTGTGGCTCAAACCGATAGCAGCAATTGGCTCTCGAAGCTTACTGTGGATTGTTGGGTGGGTAATTCCCGAGAGTAACAAGGGGGAGCAACATGCAGGAACAGTTGAGAGAAGTCAGGGCGGTGTTCGAGAACCATCTGCACGCCCTCGAAAAGCAGGCTGGGGAAAGCGCGATTCGGTTCGAAAATTTTACCGTCCGCGAAAACACCATCCGGGCCGGCTGGAAGGACCAGAACACCCTCAAGTTTCGGGTGCGCCTGGAAGGCAACGCCCTCATGCTCGAATGGTACCGCCGAATCTGGATACGCGACGAAAGCGGCAAACGCGGCACCCAGCATACCTACATCCGCAAGCGGAACAAGTCCAAGGGCGGGAATTCCTACTCCTATGACCTGGAGGATCTGTTCAAGTATTCCCCAGAGTGGAGCCGCGACATGGTCGTGAAAGTGGAATCGGAGGCGGCAACCCTGCGACGACAGGCACGGTACTGCTCATCGATCCTGGTCAGCCTTGGCCGTCTGGAGCGCTATCTGGCGCAGTTGGATGCTGGCGAGGTGCCTGTGGAGGATGAAGGATGAACATGGCACCACGATACGTGCTGACCGACCGCTTCGAGCTGGAAATGCTATCGAGCCTGACGGCCGACATTACCCTGACGGAAATTTCGCTTGATCAGGTTTGTGAACTGATCGAAAAGGCCGAGCTGGAAAAGAAGATGGGCCTGCATGGCGGATGGGCCGATGGAATTCGCACGCGTACTCCGGTTGAACTGACCCCGCATGGCCCGATTCTGCTGGTCGCCCAAACCACGGAAACCGCACAGGGGGCCATGATGAAATGGGTGCAGGTCGAGATTATTGACTGACCTTGATGCGTGGGCTATCTGCCCATGTGAGTTGCGGGTCAATTGATCGTGCTCAAGAAAATACTGGTTAGCCGAAATGCGCCCGTAAAGGGCGGATTTCAATCGCCCATCGCCAAACCGGACTGCTAAAAGTCCGGGCATGTCGAACCAGATTCATTTCGTCGCCAATCGTCAGGACACTTCGGAGCGTCACCCCGGTGGTATTCGCCGGATCGGGTGCCGGCGATGACGAACATGGTGCGTCCCAAGCGGACCGACCGCTTGATCGGTATTGCCGCAGAAATGACCGCTGGCGACGGAGACGGGGACTCGCTGGGATTCCTTGGCCAGGCGCTGGTTCAGACCACGTTGCCGCACAGTGACCCCGGCGTGCCATTCTTCGAGCGCACCAGCGGCGCGGTTTCCCTGTCGATCATCGCCAATCCGAAATTCGGACTGCCCTTCGGCACGGTACCGCGACTGCTGCTGGCCTGGATCTGCACGGAAGCCGTGCGAACCAAGTCACCGCTGTTGGGGCTCGGGCGCAGTCAGAACGAATTCTTGAGGAAGCTCGGGATGCGCACGGACGGAAGGGACTGCCAGCGATTGCGCACCCAATCGTTGCGACTTTTTTCTTCGATGCTCTCCATCAGCTATCAAAGCGATGGTCGAGTCGGGTTGAAGAACATGCCGATCGCCGACGAGGCGTTTGTGTTGTGGGATCCCCATCGGCCGGATGACCGAATGCTATGGGAAAGCACATTGCGGCTGTCCGCATCATTCTTCAAGAACATCACCGATTCGCCGGTGCCGATCGACATGCGGGTCTTGCGTGCGCTCTCCAAGTCTCCGCTGGCCATGGACATCTATGCCTGGCTGGTCTATCGAATCTTCCTGCTGCGCGTGAAAAACCGCCCGGGCGTGGTCATACCCTGGAATTCCCTGAAACTGCAATTCGGGGCCGACTATGGCGATAACCCGCGCGGCCTGATCGACTTCAAGAAGCGCTTCTTGCTGAGGCTCAAAGAGGCACAGTTGTTCTATCCTGAAGCCAACGTAACCGCCAAGGAAAACGGGCTGTTCGTGGGGGCGAGCCGCTTGCATACCCGGCACACGGGCAATGCCAGGCTCTCAAGACTTTGAGGCTTTTCCCCGGCGAGGAACTGTGTGCTTTTGCTCCGCGAGAATGCGCTTGGCTTCAGCAACTTCCCGTTGCTGTACTTGTTCTTCGAAGAATCGATAAATGTCTGCCACGGAAACCTGGGCATCGACCGGGTCGAGTCCTTCATCCTCTGTATCGAGGGGCAACAGTCCGAGCAACTTGTGCTCGACCACGGTGGATACGTCAGGTGCGTCGTCGGCTTCCTGGGCTGCCGCGATGATGTCGGCCAGGGTCTTGCCGTGCTGGCAGAACCACATCAGATCGAAATAGTCGCGTGACCGGGAGCGTTTGAGAAGCAGAGCGCTTTTCATCGCGAACAGATGCGGCATGTCCATCAGCCCGAAACGCCAGCCCTTCACCGCCTGGATACCTTGGGCATGGCGCTGCCCGGTAGGATCGGCAAAACACTGTACCTTGACGCCGTTGAGCACGTAATCCTGTACGTGGGCGAGCAGGTCGATGCCGTTGATCTTCGCGGTCGAGATCATCGATTGCGGTGTCACCAGGATCGCGCCACGTGCGCGCATGGCGCGGAACAGCCCATTCTTGTCCAGCGTCGGGGCAAAGGTCACGAGATCGACGTCCAGACTGCGGCGATGCCCGGCCTGAAGCGCCAGCGCAGTACCTCCGACCAGGCAAAACCCCTCAAGCGCTGATTCATCGGCCAGTTCGTCAATGACGGCTGCTGTTGCCGGGGGGAGCAGGTTGCGTCGCAGCTCGATCATGCTGTGATTTTTTCGGAAAGGGCGATTTCAATGCTGCGCAGCATGCGCTTGAGGATGCGGCTGAGCATGTTGCGCTCGGCGGCAGGGACCAGGTTCAGTGTGGCCTCCACTCGTGAACGGACGGACGCCACGCCGAAATCCGCGCAGACGCGCACGAGATCAGGAAAGCTCGCCCGGCGCAGAACGGAAATGACCAAGGTTTCATCGGACATGCCCGGATTGGACCAGTCGTAGGGCATCGACAGGTCATCGGACTTGCGCACACCATGCTGCGCCGCCAGCAGGCGCAAGGCAGTTTCCGGCATCCGTCTAAAGTCACCGGAGGTCTCAGGCAACAGCCATTTATCCAGCGTGCGCACGGACACCCCCAACTCGGCTGACAACTGGGCACGTGTCTGACTGGAGCGGAGCATGGCTTGGCGGAGAATGTCTTGCTGATTCATGTTTCAAGTATATCCCCAGTGGGGATGGTGTGTCACACCTCTTTTCCGCCTAACCGATTTTTCAGTGAGTCCCTTCTTGGCCGGTTTATCCACAAAAAGGTCGAGCAAACTACTTGCACCTACTTGAAGAAATACATGAACTACTTGTGGACTGGCTAAAAGCCTTGCCGGTATTGGGATTCCGAGAGATGCCCGGGACAGATTTCACGTGTTTCTGAGACAGATGTCACATGGGGTTGGGACAGATGTCACATGAAGCTACAGAGGGCTCTGCCTCGAACCCCATGCTGGGCAATCGATGACGACTGATGACATCGTGGGACAGATTTCACGTGGAAAACTCATCGTTCCCAATCTCTCCTGTGGATAAGTGGTGATCGAAATGCGTCCATAAAGGGCGGATTTCGAAGTTGCATTTTTCGTGAAATCCGTAAGATGGATTGCAGAAGGTGTCCGATCCCTGTGGATAGTCGGTCAGCACCCTTTCGCGGCCAGCCGGCGGTGCCGCGCAACAACACCGGCAATGTGAGGTCTCGGCGCACGCGTGAATGGTGCCTCCACCGGAACTGATTGCATCGGCTACCCCACGTCACGGGGCATACGATTTCTTGGAGCGTAGTGAAATGAAAGATCGAAATCCTAGGTTGCTGGCGTCACTGATTTTGCATGGCTGGCAGTTTCTCCGCTTGCGCGGGGATTGGAAAGCGATGCCGGACGATAAGGGGTTTCTTGGCGCACTGCTGCATTTGGTGCTGGTTGGTGGTGTGACCGAGCAATGGGTCCGCAGCAGGTCGATCACGGTAGCCATTGGCGTCACGCTTACCTGGATGGCTATCCTGCTCTGGATGGCCAGTCCTGGCGGGCGCATCAACCGGCGTCTTGCTGCTGCGTTGGCCCTGCTGTCGATTGTGATCCAGTTTGGGCTGATCATCGCCAGTTGGGTACCGCTGATGGAGTGGCCGGTTGCCATCTGGTCCGGGATAGCGCTGATGCACCTGATTTCGCAGGAGGCACGTGACGGCGCGGGAACCCTGCGCTAGATCCGAATGACGCGACTTGATGTCTCGATCGTCGTCTCCCTATGAATTCGAAGTGCCATGGCGGCCAAACTTCGAGGCACGCATGGTGTGTGTCTGGTCGGCTGGCGCGCTGCTCATCCTGTTCATTTCCTACTGGGCGCCTGTGTTTCGTGGCTTTGGCGCAATGCTGGCGATTGGTTGCGCCATCGGCGGTGCAATTCGGGGTGTTCAGGCTTATCGGCGGATGGTGGTCGACAAGCGGCTGGAGCACTTTGGCAAGGAGTTCATCACCCTCGATGCATTGAAGGTATTAGCTCGCAAAGCGGCGGCGGCCAAGCAATACTGGCTGGGACGGGGATTCCCCTGGTCGGACATTGAGGCCACCAAACTCCATACGCTGATGTCCATGGGCGTGGTGCGCACGATTGGCCGCGTGGCACAGCATCATGAAGGCGCCTACTGGGTTCATGGTCTGGCGGCTGAAACTGATCTGTTTTCCGAAGTGGCCAATCTCGTCGGGCACACGCTGATCGTCGGTAGTACGCGCGTGGGAAAAACGCGCCTGTTCGATGTGTTGATTGCCCAGGCGATATTTCGTGGGGAAACGGTCATCATCATCGATCCCAAGGGGGATCATGGCCTTGCCCAAAACGCCCGTGCCGTCTGCGAGGCTACCGGGGAAGGGGATCGATTCGTCTATTTTCACCCGGCGCACCCGGATCGCTCAGCCTGCATCGATCCATTGCGGAACTGGAACCGCAAGACGGAACTGGCCAGTCGTGTAGCGGCGCTGATTCCGTCTGAAACCGGTGCCGATCCGTTTACGGCCTTCGGCTGGAAGGTGTTGAACGACATCACCAATGGCATGATTGCAACCGGCAATCGACCCAATCTGGTCCAGCTGCGTCGTTATGTCGAGGGTGGTCCGGAAAGCCTGCTGCTCCAGGCCCTTAAGATTCATTTCACTCGCCATGTGCGGGACTGGGAATCGCGGGTGGCCTCCTTTCTCAGGAAGTACAAGGACAGACATCTGCAGGCCTATATCGCGTTCTATCAGGAAGTGACGATCAACGAGGCGCAGTCGGTCGATCTGGATGGCTTGATCTCGACCTTCGAGCATAACCGTGATCACTTCCAGAAGATGATCGCCTCCCTGATTCCCATTCTGTCGATGTTGACCAGCGATCCGCTGCAAGAGTTGCTGTCGCCCGACTTTGATCCCGGCCATGAGCGGTTGGTGACCGATATGTCGAAGGTCATTCGCGGTAACAAGGTGGTCTATATCGGACTGGATTCACTTGCAGACTCGACAGTGGGGAGCGCCATCGGATCCATTATGCTTGCTGATCTGGCAGCTGTGGCCGGCGATCGCTACAACTACGGCATTCAGACCCTGACGCCGGTCAATTTGTTTATCGACGAGGCTGCCGAGGTACTGAACCAACCTGCCATCCAGCTGATGAACAAAGGTGGCGGCGCGGATTTTAGGGTGACGATCGCAACGCAGACCTTTGCCGACTTTGCGAGCCGACTGGGCGATGAGAACAAGGCACGACAGGTGCTGGCCAACACCAACAACAAGATTGCCCTGCGTGTGCTTGATTCCGAGACTCAGAAATACATCGCCGAAGGCATGCCGCAAACCAAGGTGCGGTCAATGGCGCTTCGCTATGGGCACAACGTCGATACGCACATTCACGACGAATACAGCGCCTCCTATCAGGAACAAATTCTTGAGGAGGAGGCGGAGCTGTTTCCCGCGGCCATGTTGGGCGAGTTACCGCCGTTGCATTTCATCGCGCGACTTTCTGGTGGGCGTACGCTCAAGGGGCGTGTTCCCATTCTGGTGACGGAGCAGCAATGAGCCGGCAGAACGATTCAGGGCTTGGGATGGTCGCAGCGCTTGGAGTTTTCATTCTGGTGGCGGCGACGTGGGTCATTATTCCGCCTGCCGCCATTCGTGCTGCCTGGATGCACGAACGAGCCGAAGTGCATGCGTTGGCCGGAGAGGGTGAGCAACGGATGTTTGCAGAGTCCATGGGGCAACTTCAGCAGTCGATGTCGCGTGATTTCAGAGATTTTCTTCAGGATGCCGATGCAATGGGGGATGGTCCGTTGGGTAATCAGGGCTTCAGCCAGTGGACTCGATCCCGAATCGAAGCTACCTGGCTGTGGCTGGGACTGGTGACGTATCGATTGAATGTCTTGTCGGGATGGCTGTTGCCGGGGATTCCGTTAGTGATCGTCGCCTATCTGGATGGGCACTACATGCGGGAAATCCGGAAGTACTCGTTTGTGGCGCAAAGCCCGATCCGGCATAAGTTGGGGATTCGGGTGACGTGGGTCGTCGTTATTGGATTGGGCATTTGGGCGACGGTTCCGATCCCCTTGCCTGCCATGATTGCACCGATGCTTACAGTGTCGCTCGCGTACTCCCTGTGGTTGTGGGTCAGCAACTTGCAGAAACGCCTGTGACGAGTGCCTTCTCTCATCCCCGATCATATACAAAACCTTTTACATTTTGAGTGGTTGCGTATATAAACAGGGATATGAGCTCGGTCAGTGGTTTTCTCGATGGCCTTCAGGCAAGCGGTCAGTACTCGTTTTCCAGCGAGGAGGCGGTACTGCACCTGAAGTGTTCAGCGGACGCCTGGGTTCAGTCTGCTGTTCGCTTGGTTAACGCCCGTCGATTGGCAAGTCCACGCCGTGGGTTCTATCTGATTCTTCGGCCCGAGGACCAAGCGCTCGGTGCGCCTGATCCAGTGCGATGGGTTGATGCTTTCATGCGCCATCTGAAGTTGGACTACCGGATTTCGATGCTGCGAGCTGCGGCGTTCCATGGTTCTGCCCATCAGTCAGCCATGATTTTTCAACTTATTATGCCTCGACAGGTTCGCCCAGTGACCATCGGGCGACACAAGCTTCAGTTCATTTATCAGTCTCCGGCGACTTTTGCCAAGGTGAATCTCCCAGAATGGCTTGGCCGTATCAAGAGCGAAACTGGTTTTGCTCAGGTGGCCGGCATTGAATTGACCCTGTTGGACTCCATTCGCTATTTTCACAAGGCAGCAGGAGTTAACGGTGCTGCGCAGATCGTTCATGATCTCGGAAGCAAGGCTGTCCCCGGAAAACTTGCGAAGATCGCGGTGGAGTACGAGCAATCCGCAGTGCGACGCCTAGGCTATCTGCTGGAACGGTATGGACATGCGCGTCAAGCCAGAGCATTGCTTCCCATTGCCAGCAAAGCTAAATCAATGAAGCGTCTTGACCCATCGCTCCGGGCGGTCGGTGTGATGGCAACGGGACCTTTGGAAATGAATGAAACCTGGAAGTTGGAAATCAATGTGCCCGTGGAGATAGATACATGATCCCCATCGCACATTTGAACGAATGGGCTCGGCATGCTCCGTGGCCGGATTTGCGGCAGGTGGAGCAGGATCTCATTATTTCGAGGGCCTTATGTGCTTTGTTCAACGACGAAGTTCTGGCATCACGCCTGGCCTTTCGCGGCGGCACCGCGATCAACAAATTGCTCTTCCGCTCGCCATTGCGATACTCGGAGGATATCGATTTGGTGCAAATCGAGCCCGGGCCGATCGGACCGACCGTGGATGCCATCCGCAAGGCACTTGCCTGGCTTGGCCCATGTAAACGGGAGCAGGCCGGACATTCGATGCACCTGATTTTTCGATTTGCACCCGAGATCGAGCCAGCGGCGCAACTGAAACTCAAGGTTGAGATCAATACCCGGGAGCACGGTAGTCGATATGGATTGAGGCGTTATCCCTTTGCAGTCACCAGTCCATGGTATTCCGGGGCAACGCACATCGCTTCGTTTGAGCCAGAGGAGTTGTTTGGGACGAAACTGCGAGCATTGCTGCAACGGCGAAAGAATCGTGATTTGTTCGACCTCAACGAGGGGCTGCTACAACTCAATCTCGACGTTGATCATGTGATCGAGTGCTTCGAATACTACTTGGAACTGGAGAAGGTCGGTATCAGTCGGGCAGAAGCAGAGCAGCGCATGCTGCAGAAGCTGGAGAGAAGTCTGGTCGAAGACATTGCGCCGCTGCTACCTGCAGGGGTGGAGTTTTTAGAAGCGAGTGCCTTGGTGGCGTTTGAACGCATCTGGACGTTATTGATCTCTCGTCTGAACGGGGATTCATGGAAATTATCCAGCCAAGCAATCGAGGAATATCGTGCCAGTCGATACCCGAATCTGTTAAGAAGTATGGCGCTCTGACTCCCTGTTCCTTGTGACTTGACCCCGCCTATGTCAATAGTGATAGGCGCAGTTTTTTCGCATGCAAGCGTACTGTAAGTGATAAAATCGCATACTAAATAATGGAACATAGCCGGGGTGTGAGGCAGTTGCGAATCTAGGCGGCTTTACCCCCCCCCCCCCCCGCAGTTAGGCTCGCCAGAAGGTCTTTGGCGGGTTCTGCCGGGGATTTTTATTGGTGGAGGTGGGTTGGAAAATCAACTCAAAAAGGTCGCGATTGGCGTAGATACAACTTGCTTGGCAAGTGACAACTCTGGTTCGGAAACGAACGCACAGGGTACGGTAGCTATCGCCAGGTCAAGTAACCCTAGCTTTACTGTCAGTCATAACCGCGTCGTTTTTCCAGATGAGGTGGTTTTGTGAGCGATCAAGATCGCAAGCAAAATGGCTTGACTGCAGCCATTTCAGGCTACGACCTCTGGTCGTCCCTCGCCTGGCAAGACATCAAAATAAAATCAGCGCCCCAAGACCGGTCCGTTCTTGCTTGGCGTTGGCGTGGATTTTCATTCCGCGCCAACGTGCCGGTTTTGGAAAACAATTACAGATAGCGGAGTATTTAGTGAAAGTTCTAATTACTGGTGCAGATGGTTTCATCGGATCTCATCTAACTGAAGCTTTGGTAAAGAATGGGCATGATGTCCGTGCGTTTGTCCTTTACAACTCCTTTAATTCGTGGGGTTGGTTGGATCATGCGCCGAAATCCGTTCGCAAAAATTTGGATGTTTTTGCCGGTGATATTCGCGATCCAAACGGTGTGCGGACTGCCATGAAAGACTGCGATGCAGTGCTCCACCTCGCGGCATTAATAGCTATTCCATACTCATATCATTCACCAGATACCTATATCGATACCAATGTAAAAGGCACATTGAATGTGCTGCAGGCTGCGCGCGATTTGGGTGTCAAGCGTGTTATCCATACCTCAACAAGTGAGGTCTACGGTACTGCACGCTTTGTACCCATTACCGAGGAGCACCCGTTACAGGGGCAATCACCGTACTCAGCATCAAAGATTGGCGCAGACCAGTTGGCCTATTCGTTTTTTGCCTCATTCAATCTTCCAGTAGTTATTGCTCGACCCTTCAACACATATGGCCCGCGCCAGTCCGCGAGAGCGGTTATCCCGACCATCATTACGCAGGTTGCTAATGGGCAAAGGCAGATCAAGCTTGGTGCAGTATCACCTACGCGTGACTTCAACTTTGTAAAAGATACAGTAGCGGGATTCATCGCTGCCCTAGAGGGTGACGGTGGTTTGGGTGAAGTGATTAATTTCGGTAGCAATTTTGAGATATCGATTGGCGATACGGTAAAGCTGATCGCCGAGGTAATGAGCAAAGAGATTGAGATTGTTACTGATGAAGCTCGACTGAGGCCGGAAAACTCTGAGGTAGAGCGTCTATGGGCCGACAACAGTAAAGCAAAACAATTGCTCGATTGGCAACCCACTTACGGCGGCCGTGAAGGCTTCAAGCGTGGGCTTACGGAAACAGCTGATTGGTTCCTCAATCCTGCCAATCTTGCCGCCTACAAAGCAGACCGGTACAACATCTGACATGGCTGCCAACGACACCCCCCTTTCGGAAAATTTTCTTTCCGGTTTGCGCCAAGTTCTAGGTGAGGCAAATTCTTCACTATCGCTACATGAGCCAGAATTCAGTGGTAATGAATGGATTTACGTTAAAGAGTGCATTGACACTGGTTGGGTATCTTCAGTTGGAAAATACGTAGACGAATTTGAGCGCAAACTGGCTGAATTTACGGGCGCGCGACACGCGGTGGCAGTGGTTAACGGTACCGCTGCACTTCATATTGCGTTACAAATTGCAGGCGTGAAAGCAGGGGATGAAGTTCTTGTTCCTGCTTTGTCTTTTGTCGCCACTGCCAATGCGGTCTCTCATTGCGGTGCTGTCCCGCACTTTGTAGACAGTAAAGAGATAACTCTGGGGATGGATCCAGAAGCGCTTGCGGCGCATTTAGAGCTTGTTGCTGAACGAGCAGTAGACGGCTTACGAAATAAAGCCACGGGCCGCAGAATAGCTGCAATTGTTCCAATGCATACCTTCGGCCATTCAGTAGACATGGTCGGCCTCATGGACGTAGCTGCGCGTTTTTCATTGCCCGTAGTAGAAGACGCTGCCGAGTCTTTGGGAAGTACTTATCACGGTCGCCATACAGGCACATTCGGATGCATGGGAGTCATGAGCTTCAATGGCAACAAGATCATCACGACGGGCGGCGGTGGGGCGATTCTCACCAATGATTCAGATATCGCGCGTAAAGCCAAGCATCTGACAACCACTGCAAAACAACCACATCGTTGGGAGTTTGTTCATGATGCCGTTGCGTACAACTATCGTCTGCCAAATCTGAATGCGGCATTGGGCTGTGCCCAGCTCGAAAGGCTGCCAGATTTTCTTTCCCGTAAGCGGCAACTCGCTGAAAATTATCGTAAGACATTCGCGCACATTCCGGGGATTCATTTTATCGACGAGCCGGAAGGCTGTCACAGCAATTTCTGGTTGAATGCAGTGCGCCTTAGCGAGCCCAGTATGTCCGTCAGAGACGCGTTGCTTGCCGTAGCGAACGATGCCGGCTACCAGTGCCGTCCCGCTTGGGCGCTATTGAACAAACTCCCGATGTACCAGGATTGCCCAAGAGCAGATTTGTCTGTGGCCGAGGCATTGGAAGCAAGTCTCATCAACTTGCCAAGCAGTCCTAAACTGGCTGAGTTGTTGTCATGAACTCTCCAAGAAAAATATGCATCGTAACGGGCACACGGGCTGAATACGGCTTGCTTTATTGGCTGATGAAAGAGATCACCGAGGATCCTGAGCTGCAACTTCAAATTATTGCAACGGGGATGCATCTTTCCCCCGAATTTGGCCTGACCTATCGTCAAATTGAAGCGGATGGATTCACCATCGACGCCAGAGTCGAAATGCTGTTGTCGTCCGATACTGCGGTAGGCATTGCCAAGTCCATGGGTTTAGGTGTTATTGGTTTTGCACAAGCGCTGGATGACCTGCAGCCAGACGTTCTTGTCGTGCTTGGTGATCGTTTTGAGATATTGGCAGCGGCGCAGGCGGCCCTGGTATCGCAGATACCGATTGCCCACATCCATGGCGGAGAGACCTCAGAAGGTGCATTTGATGAGGGTATTCGGCACGCAATAAGCAAAATGGCCCAATGGCATTTTGTTGCGGCCGAACCATACCGAAAACGTGTAGTTCAAATGGGGGAGTCCCCTGATCGTGTTTTTAACTATGGCGCACCTGGGTTGGACCAGCTTTCCAAGCTCGACTGGCTGACACGACAAGAACTCGAATTTACCTTGGAAATTGAGCTGAGAGCCCCAGTTTTCCTCGTGACGTATCACCCAGTTACCTTGGCTAGTGGCGATCCGGTGGAACCGATGACGGAGCTACTAAATGCGCTAAAAGCGTTTCCCGGCGCGACAGTCATTTTTACCTATCCGAATGCCGATACCGGCGGCCGAGCTCTAATCGAATGCATTGATAGTTTCGTTGCACAGCATCGCAAAACCTCACGCGCCTTTGTATCCCTTGGGCAACAACGATACCTCAGCCTGATGCGTGAGGCAGACGTCATTGTTGGCAATTCTTCAAGCGGTTTAACTGAAGCTCCTGCTCTCAAAAAAGCGACCGTCAATATTGGCGACCGGCAAAAAGGACGACTTAAAGCCGCCTCAGTCATTGACGCTGCCGAGAACTGCCCAGACATCATAAGAGCCATTCAACTCGCGCTGTCAAGCGAGTTTTGCGCAAGCTTGCCAGAAACAGTTTCGCTTTATGGACAAGGCAGTGTCAGCCAAAAAATCAAAGCAACCTTGAAAACAGTGTCCCTTTGTGTTCGCAAACCGTTCTTCGACATTGAGCATGGAAACTGACATGTCAACTTTCATCATTGCCGAAGCCGGCGTCAACCATAACGGCTCTTTGGAGTTGGCCAAGCAACTGATCGATGCCGCTGCAGATGCTGGTGCAGACGCTGTGAAGTTTCAAACCTTTCGTGCTGAACAACTAGTTGCTCGCCATGCCCCGAAGGCTGAATACCAGACGCGCACCACGGACGCGAAGGAAAGTCAGTTCGAGATGATCCGGAAACTCGAACTGACAGATGCTGATCACGAAGTGCTGATTGCACATGCCGAGGCGAGGCGTATTGAATTCCTGTCTACCCCGTTTGATACCGCAAGCCTGCATTTGCTCACGAATCGCTTCGGCCTGACAACCATCAAGGTTTCGTCGGGTGATATCACCAACGCCCCATTTCTTCTGGAGATAGCACGAGTTGCCCAACGCGTAATCCTGTCTACGGGCATGAGCACGCTGGCAGAAGTCGAGGCAGCACTAGGTGTGCTCGCTTTTGGGTTTACCGAACCCAACGCCATCCCTCGGCGTAATTCTTTTGAGGAGGCTTATTCGTCTGACGCAGGTCAAAGTGCATTACGTGATCGAGTAGATCTCCTACATTGCACCACCGAATACCCAGCACCTTTTTCCGAGGTGAACCTTCGCGCCATGGATACGATGTCCACTGCTTTCGGTCTCCCAGTGGGCTATTCCGATCACACGCAGGGCATACATATTTCTGTGGCGGCCGTTGCACGAGGTGCGACCGTCATAGAAAAACATTTCACGCTCGATCGCAGCCTTCCCGGCCCAGATCACAAAGCATCCCTGGAGCCGAATGAACTGAATGCCATGGTGTCGGCGATCCGAAATGTGGAGCAAGCATTGGGTGACGGAATAAAGCGTCCTACTGTGACTGAGGCGAAAAATAGAAGCGTCGCTCGTAAGAGCCTGGTCATAGAACGGGACTTAGTGTCCGGCGAAAAGCTAGTGCTTTCATGCAAGCGACCCGGCACGGGTTTGTCGCCTTTTGAGTATTGGCGGATGGCCGATCGGGTCGCTATGCGGAACTATGCCGCTGACGAGGTTTTGGATGAATAAAGGTCGCGTAATGTTGCTGGCGGCAGGAGGGCACGGTGGCGTTGTACTGGACGCTTTACTAGCGAGCGGCACCCGCGTAGCCGGCATTATTGACCCAGGAATGCGTGTTGGCAGCGCATTATTTGATGTGTCCGTTCTTGGAGGCGATGATTGGCTTGATCAGGCAAACCCAGACGATGTTTTGCTGGTCAACGGCATTGGCGCGAATCCCTTCAAAAACTTGCGCGGCCAATTCTTCAGCAAGTGGAAGCAGCGTGGTTTTAATTTTCTCTCAGTGAAACATCCATCTGCTGATGTTGGCCGGGAAACTGTGCTTTCCGAAGGCAGCCAGATCATGGCTGGTTCAGTCCTGCAGTGCCGAGTCGATATCGCGGACAACGCTGTAATCAATACCCGAGCGAGCGTAGACCATGATTGCAAGATTGGGGCGCATGCCTTCATTGGCCCCGGCGTGACACTGTGTGGGAACGTGTGCATTGGCGACAACGTGTTCATCGGGGCAGGTGCAATTATCTTGCCAGGCGTTACGGTAGGGAGTAATGCAATTGTTGGTGCGGGAGCGGTAGTAACCCATGACGTACCCTGCGGCGAGTTAGTGGCTGGAAATCCCGCAACTCCAAAAACAAGGAGGCTTCCGTGAAGGATTGGAAGCAAATAGTTGTTTTGCCCGAAACGACTTTGAGAGACGCAATCGCGCGCATCGACGGTTCCGGTTTGCAACTTGCCCTTGTCTTGGATCGGGATGGTCGTTTGGCTGGCGTACTGAGTGATGGAGATATCCGCAGAGCAATTCTGCGCGGATGTGATCTTGCAGCACCCACTGCTGATGTCATGAATTGCAGCCCAACCACAGCGCCGGCCACTTCAGCAAGTAATGAGCTGTTGGCGCTGATGCGCCGCAAAGTCCTGCATCACGTACCGCTTTTAAATGGTGAAATGCAGGTTGTTGGCCTTGCAACCTTGGATGGCTTGACGGGTGTTTTGGAGAGACCCAATTGGGTGGTTTTGATGGCAGGTGGCCTTGGCTCTCGGCTCATGCCTTTGACAGAAAATTGCCCCAAGCCCATGCTGCAAGTTGGTGGAAAGCCGATCTTGGAAAGTATTTTAGAAAGCTTCTCTGAGCAAGGTTTCCGGAAGTTCTTTGTATCCGTTAACTACCTGGCTCATGCTGTTCGCGACCATTTCGGCGATGGTAGCCAATGGGGCGTAGACATCAGCTATTTGCACGAAGATAAGCGGCTGGGTACGGCGGGTGCGCTCTCGCTACTGCCCGAGCGGCCTAGTGATCCTCTGGTTGTAATGAATGGCGATCTGCTTACGCGCGTTCGCTTTGACAACATGCTGAACTTCCATTCCGAGCATGGTGCTGTTGCCACCATGGCTGTGCGTGAATACGATTTTCAGGTTCCCTATGGCGTTGTGCAGTTGAATGGATCCAACATAGTTGCAATTGAGGAGAAGCCCGTACATCGATTCTTTGTGAATGCAGGCATTTACACGTTGTCCCCAGAGGCTTTTGAGCACATCCCCGACGGGACATTCTTTGATATGCCAACGTTGTTTGATCGGATGTTAGCTGCTGGCCACCCAACATCCGCTTATCCACTTAGGGAGTATTGGCTAGACATAGGACGTCTCGAAGAGTTCGAACGGGCACAGCACGAGTGGAGCAATGGGAGTGTTGCTGCATGATTAACGGAAACCGCGTGCTGGGTGTGATACCCGCCAGAGGCGGCTCCAAGGGTGTTCCGGGAAAGAACATTCGTCATGTGGGCGGAAAACCGCTGATCGCTTGGACAATCGAAGCGGGTCAAGCATCAAAAATTATTGACCGGGTTGTGTTGTCTTCAGATAACCCTGAAATTATTTCCGTCGCGCAAAAACACAATTGCGATGTTCCTTTTGTTCGTGAACCGCAGCTTGCAGAAGATAAAACTCCTACGATTGACGTCGTACTTGATGCTCTGAATCGTTGCCCTGCTTACGAATGGGTGGTGTTGCTACAACCTACATCTCCCTTGCGTACAAGCCAAGATATTGATCAGGCGATTGAGCGGTGCGTGGCATTAAATGCTCCCTCATGCGTATCGGTTTGTTTGGCGCAGGAAAGCCCATATTGGATGTTTACCTTGAATCAAGGCGCCCGTTTGGCTGCATTGCTACCCAATCAGGCGGTTACTCGAAGACAAGATCTGCCGCCTGTGTACTCTCTAAATGGTGCAATCTATGTGGCCAACGCTGAGTGGTTAAAGCGCGAACGAAAGTTTCTAACCTCAGAAACCGTTGCCTATGAAATGCCAGTCGAGCGATCGCTTGACATGGATACCGAATCCGATTTTCTTCAACTTAAATTTTTATTGGGAGACTGATACATGTTCCGCTACCCCAAGCGCCGTGACTTTGACATTGAACCATTCAAACGTGACACGGGCACGCATGACACCCGATATGGTCTTCCGCATGATGTTGCGTTTTGCAAGAAGTGCGTTATTTCAAATCAAAGACCCAATTCTGCTGTTGAGTACGGCCACACCAAAGACAGCAAGAAGAAAACCATCCATTTCGACGAGCATGGCGTTTGTGATGCCTGCCGCTTGGCGGAACAGAAGCATGGCACCATTGACTGGGCTGAGCGCGAACGCAAATTGATGGACCTGTGCGATCGCTATAGAAGCAAAGATGGCTCATACGATTGCGTTGTACCGGGATCTGGTGGCAAAGACAGCTTTTATGCCGCACATATGCTCAAGTACAAATACGGCATGCACCCCCTGACCGTTACATGGGCGCCCCACGTATATACAGAATGGGGTTGGAAAAACTTTCAGAGCTGGCTACATGCAGGTTTTGATAACTTTCTATGCACGCCCAATGGAAAAATTCACCGCCTGATTACCCGCTTGGCCGTAGAAAATTTGTTTCACCCTTTCCAGCCGTTCATGTTTGGTCAAAAAGCGCTTGCTCCAAAAATGGCGTTGCTTCACAAAATTCCACTTGTGTTTTATGGTGAAAATGAAGCCGAGTACGGCAATCCAATTGCAGACACTGAGTCGGCTAAGCGCGATTGGTCTTACTTCACTTCTGATGACAAATCCAAGATTTATCTTGGCGGGACTTCACTTGCTGATCTGAAGACCAATTTTGGCGTCGATGAGAGCGAGCTTCAACCCTATCTCCCGGCTAATCCAGTCCAAATTCAAGAGCAAAAGATTGAGGTGCACTACCTCGGCTACTACCTAAAGTGGCATCCCCAAAGCGCTTACTATTATTCAGTTGAACACGGGGGCTTCGAAGCTTCGCCGGAACGAACACCTGGAACCTATAGCAAGTACAACAGTATCGAC
>SXGT01810717.1_pt1 | contig 25660 bp, 24 predicted proteins | sample 3176221 | NCBI WGS metagenome assembly SXGT01 (sample SAMN11356862, study PRJNA531348) | freshwater metagenome | isolation source: freshwater sample F1-120 | place: China: Fuxian Lake, Yuxi | collected 2017-12-25
ACCGATGGCCCTGTGGCGCACGAGTGCAGCCCAGCTCAGCACTTTAAAACCCTGTCGCCAAGAACATGAGCGGTCGCCGCCAGCAGGGTGTACGGCATGAGGCCGAATGCTTGCACCGCAACATGTTCGCAGTGAACTAGCCCTTCAGAGGGGCTTCACATTGGTTGGGCCACACAGCGGTGGCCCAACCAAACTCTGGGGGGTTGACATGAGCACCTACTCACGTTCTAGTTTGGACGCGTCATCGTCTGACAAGGCAGTCGCGCATTACGACACGCTGCATGCGGATAGCGAACTGCGCTATCTACTGGCGTACGCCGCGGCGTTGGAGGGCACGTTCACCGCGTTCTTCAAGATGATCATCGACAACAGGCAGAGCCTGTTCGGCGACGGCGACGCGCGAGTTGCGTCGTTGTGCCTATGGCACTTCTGCGAGGAGATCGAGCACCGCAGTTCCGCCGTGATGGTGTACGACCACGTCGTCGGCGATCCGTACTACAAGGTGCGATCCTTCGTTCCCATGTTGGTTCACTTGATGCAATGCCAGCGCATGCTGTTGCGGGAGTTCCAAGAGCACGTGCCCGGCGAGAAGAATGCGCCACACTACGGTTCGCGATTGAACCGGAAAGTCGGAGTCAGGCCGCGCGACCCCTTCGCCACCGTGCCGATGCGCCAACAGCTCAGGATGTTCCGGGCTGCGATCGCCTCACTCCTGCCCGGATACGACCACGACAACCAGCCCTTGCCGGACTGGGCCGCGACGTGGTTCGACCATTGGGAGCGCGGCGAGGACATGAGTCAGTTCTACGGCGTGCGACCGAACAACGAACCCGCGGCATGACGCCCAGCGAGCGATTTCTCGAGCTGGCGGCGCGGATCGGTGGCATCTCCCAGCATGCTTTGGAGCACTTCTTCTACCTGAACACTCCGTTCGGGCTGCAGAGCTGGACGCTGAACATCATCGAGTTGCTGATGATCACCGCGGCCGGTCTGGGTCTTGCCCACTCGTTCATCGTCTGGCGCCGTGCCGGTGACGCCGGTCATATCGGTGTGTGGGTGGCGGCGGCGCTCTATTGCATCGCGATGGAAGTGCCGATCTACTTCTTCCCCTCGACACTAGGCCTCGACGACGGCGCCGTCATCTTCATTCACAATGAGTTCACCGCCGGCGCGTTCTTCGGTCGCATGCCGCTCTACATCCTGGCGCTGTATCCGGCGCTGCCTATCCCGCGTACGTTCTGGTGCGTCAGCGCGGGTTGTTCGACGGGCGATGGGGTTTGATCCGCGGAGCGATCTGTGTGGGGGTGGTGCACCACTGCTTCTATGAGGTGTTCGACCAACTCGGGCCGCAATTGAAGTGGTGGATCTGGGACTACGAACTACCCGGCATGGGCGACGTCACCCTGGCGTCGGTCCCGTTGTTCAGTCTGGTCAACTTCTCCCTCGTCCTTCCGATCGCGTTCGCAGCTCTGGCGCACGCCTTGTTGGGGCGACGCCGCCCCCAACTGGTCCCCGCGGTCGGCAAGAGCCTGCTCGTCGGTCTGCTGACCCCGGTCTGTGGCGCCATCCTGTCTGTCAACCTGCTTGTCACCCGGTTGGACGTGCAGCGCGGGGCGCTCGCGACGTTCGGCTGGGCGATCGCCGTCCTCGCAGTACTTTTCGCGTTCACAGCCTTCTGGCGCACCCGTTCCCGGCCGCTGCAGATCGGCGATCAGACAGGGCTTGCGACGTCGTACTTGCCCATCTTCGGCCTGGTCTATCTGGTGACGCTGTCAGCGCTGTGGGCGGCATCGATCGGCGACTATCTCGGTGCCGACGGCGGTCTCACCGCGCACGGCACACCCACCGGCTCACTGCCCTACACACTGGGGTGCGTCTTCGTATGCGCCTGGCTCATCTCGCCTTACCTGACTTCGCACCGCGAGCGCAGATTCCGCGAACGTGGCCGAGAGATGAAGCACTCACCCGCGAAGGCCATCCTAGGCAGTGAGCCGACCACGGAGGATCTGTGACAACCACAAGCACCGCGAGTTACCTACTGGACCAGGCTCGCCGCCGGTTCACCCCGACGCTGAACACCGTTCCGGGTATGGGGGCGGTGGAGAAGCGTCTGCTGGCCCACGACTGGAAGACCACGGTGCTGGCCGACCCGCCCGCCGGCAGTGGCCTCAAGCCCGTCACCGGCGACTCGGGCCTTCCCGTTCTGGGCCACCTGGTCGAGATGTTCCGGGGCGGGCCCGACTATCCGCTCTTTCTCTACCAAACTCGGGGACCGTTGATTTACCTCGAATCATCGATCATGCCGGCCGTCAACGCCCTGGGCCCCGACGCCACCCAGGCCGTGTTCGCCAACCGAAACAAAGACTTCTCACAGCAGGGCTGGGACCTGGCAATCGGGCCGTTCTTCGACCGCGGCCTGATGTTGCTGGACTTCGACGAGCACATGTACCACCGACGCATCATGCAGGAAGCCTTCACACGTAGCCGCCTCAGCGGCTACGTCGAACACATCGATCACGTGGCCGGCGACATCGTCGCCAACTGGCCGACCAATGACGCACGGTTCCTGTTTCACCCCGCGATGAAGGAACTGACCTTGGACATCGCGTCCTTTGTGTTCATGGGGCACGAGCCGGGTTCCGACCACGACCTGATCACCAAGGTCAATTCGGCGTTCACTACGACCACCCGCGCGGGCGGCGCGATCATCCGGCAGCCCGTTCCGCCATTCAAATGGTGGCGTGGACTGCGGGCCCGCAAGCTGCTCGAGGACTACTTCTTCGAGCGCGTGCGAGAACGCCGCAACGCCGCCGGCAGTGACATGCTGACGGTGTTGTGCCACACCGAGGACGAGGACGGCAACAGCTTCACTGATCAGGACATCGTCAATCACATGATCTTCCTGATGATGGCCGCCCACGACACCTCCACGTCGACGACCACCACCATGGTCTACAACATGGCCGCGCACCCGGAGTGGCAGGAGCGCGCGCGCGAGGAGTCGGCCCGACTCGGCGACGGCCCGTTGAGCATCGAGGCGCTCGACGACCTGAAAACGCTCAACCTGATCATGAACGAGTCGCTGAGGATGGTGACCCCGTTGCCGGTCAACATGCGCCAAGCCGTCCGTGACACCGAGTTGCTGGGCCACTACATACCAGCCAAGACGAACATCACCATCTGGCCCGGCATGAATCACCGGCTCCCCGAATTATGGACCGAGCCAGACAAGTTCGACCCTGAACGCTTCGCCGAGCCCCGCTCCGAGCACAAGAAACACCGATACGCCTTCGCGCCCTTCGGGGGCGGCGCCCACAAGTGCATCGGCATGATTTTCGGTCAGCTGGAGGTCAAGACTGTGATGCACCGCTTATTGCGCCGCTACCGCCTCGAGCTGACCCGCCCGGATTACCGGCCGCGCTGGGACTACGGCGGCATGCCAGTACCGATGGACGGCATGCCGATCCTGCTGCGACCACTATGACCGAGACGTGTACCGGTCCGACAGCGTCGTCGGCCCATTCAGATTCGCATGCGACAGCGGTAGTCAGGCTGACAGCCCGTCCACAGACCACACTGCACAGTACTGATACTCTAGCTAATAGACTGCACGTCTTGCCAAACATGGACGGTGGCTGCGGCGAGCTGCGACCTGAATCAACGAGGAGCTGGTCCCTGATTTCACAGCAAGTGCAGCAATTCTCGACGGTGGGCCACGACGGCGTGCGCATCGTCGCTGATCGCCGCGGCGATCCCGAAGCCCGCGCTGTGGTCTTTCTGCACGGCGCCGGGCAGACCCGACGGTCGTGGGCCAAGGCTGCAGCAGCAGTCGCTGCGCGCGGATGGCAGGCCGTCACAGTCGATCTGCGCGGGCACGGCGAATCGGACTGGTCGGGCGAAGGAGGTGACTACCGGCTCATCAGCCTTGCCGCCGACACCCTCCACGTACTCCGCACGCTGCCGCCGAACCCGGTTCTGGTCGGCGCTTCGCTGGGCGGATTCACCTCGATACTGTTGGCCGGAGAGATGTCACCCAACATTGCGAGCGCGGTGGTGCTCGTCGATATCGTGCCCGAGATGAACCAGACCGGCGCCAGGAGAATTTTCGAGTTCATGGCCGACGGCATGGAATCCGGGTTCGCCTCCCTCGACGAGGTCGCCGACGTTCTTGCACAGTTCAACCCGCAACGCCCCCGACCCACCGACCTGAACGGATTGACCGCGAATCTGCGCCGCCGTGGCAATCGCTGGTACTGGCACTGGGATCCGAAATTCATCGCCGGCCTGCAAACACACGGTCCCAGCGAGATCGCCGAACACGACCGCCTGTACACCGCCATCCAGACAATTCTCGACGCCGGAGTACCCATGCTCCTCGTCCGCGGCCAGATGAGTGATCTCGTCAGCCAAGACAGCGCCGACCGCTTCCTGTCCCGATTTCCACAGATTGAGTTCACTGACATCCGCGGCGCCGGACACATGGTCGTCGGTGATCGAAACGACATGTTCGCCGGCGCAGTTCTGAACTTTCTCGCCCGCCAGACCGGATCCCGCTAGCCGGTCCCGTTCACAACGGCACCGGCCGCGGCTATCCGGTTCGACACTTATATCGGAGGAACCTTGGTTGATCAGAGATGCACATCTCGCGAGACCCTCTGCCTAGTCGAGATCACGGGGTCACCTTGACCCGGCAGGTTCTCGCCGCGGGCCTGCTACAAGACAAGGTATGCGTCATATCAGGCAGCGGAACGGGATTGGGCAAGGCGGCCGCGCTGCTACTCGGCCGACTCGGTGCCACCGTCGTCGGCTGTGGCCGTCGGCGTGACCTCGTCGAGGCAACGGCGGCGGCGATCCGCGAGGAGGGCGGGGCCGCAGACTGCGCATCGGTGAACATTCGCGATGACGTCGCCGTTGACCGATTTTTCGATGAGGTGTTGGAACGTCACGGCCGCGTCGACGTCTTGGTCAACAACGCCGGCGGTCAATTCGCGGCCCCGGCAGAGATGATCTCCGCCAAGGGATATCGCAACGTCATCGAGCTCAACGTGCTCGGCACCTGGCACATGACCCGCGCGGCCGCGACAAAGGCGATGATTCCGCAGAACTCCGGTCGTATCCTCAACGTCACTGCGTCACCCCATTACGGTTTCCCGCTGATGGTGCACACCGGCGCCGCGCGGGCAGCCGTCGAAAGCATGACGCGCACACTGTCGATCGAGTGGGCGCGTTTCGGCATCACCATCTGTGCGCTGGCTGCCGGACCAATGGCGACGGAGATTTTTGCGACCAAATATCCTGCAGCACTGCAGGAAGCAACTCGGCTGGGGCAACCTCTGCCGCGACTCGGCACGGAAGACGAATGGGCCTCCTTTGTTGCCTACATGGCTTCTGACGCAGCGGAGTACTTCACCGGCTGCGTACTGACGATGGACGGCGGCCGAGATAACTACTCGAGCACCTTCCCGCCCCCGAGCTATGTCGAGCAAGGGCGCGTCGTGGCCGAACAGCGGCGGCAGGTGAACACGTAGTCGGCATCAAGGCCCTCGATGAGGGCAGCGAGCACGGCAGCCTGACGTGAATGTCGTTATAGTTGACCAGGTCTCACCATTGCGCGCACCATCTCGGCTCCGCCGAAGGTTTCACGAGAGCGGGCCGTCGATCTCCAACTGACGCGCTGACCATCGCTACTACCATCCAGGCCGAAGGGAAGATAAATGACCAACGGAGACAATGTCGACGCAGAACGCGTCACGATCGGTGTGAACGGCGGCGTTGCCCATGTTCGGCTCAACAGGGCGGACAAGCTGAACGCCGTAGATCCCATGATGCTGCGAGGTCTGGTATCCGCGGGCAAGCGACTCATGAACGACGCCGACGTTCGCGCAGTGGTGATCAGCGGTGACGGTCGGGCTTTCTGTGCCGGGCTGGATTTCGAGCAGTTCGCCCGTATCGGTGCTGGACCCGACGACCATGGTCCGAAGCTGCTGATGTCAGAGGATTCCATCGCCGGCGCCAAGGCACTTGGGCAGCAAGCCGCGCTGGTCTGGTCGCAGGTCCCGGTGCCGGTCATCGCCGCCATCACCGGCGTAGCGTTCGGAGCTGGACTTCAGATAGCGCTGGGTGCCGACATCCGCGTGGTGTCACCGGGTGCAGAGCTGTCGGTGATGGAGGTGCAGTGGGGTCTGATACCCGACATGGCCGGGACCCAGCTGCTCCCCGAGTTGGTGGGCCGCGATGTCGCCAAGGAACTCACGTTCACCGGGCGCAAGGTCACAGGGTCCGAAGCGCTCACGCTGGGTCTCGTCACCCGGTTGGCCGACGATCCGGTCGGCTCAGCACTGGGTCTTGCCGGCGAGATCGCACGCCATGATCGCAAGGCGCTGGCACACTCCAAGGCCCTACTGGACATGGCAGGTCGGGTGCCGTTGCACACCGGTCTGGATGCCGAGCAAGCCGCCATGACCGAGCTCTTGTCGTCGCAATCCGTGTCCGAGGGCGTCTCAGCGAGACTTCAGAAGCTGGGACGCAAGTGAAAGCCCGGCCGCGCTATTCGATTCGCGCCTGGTAGACGGCTCGCCGCACTGCGCGATCTCAACTCAACTTCAGGCGCTTTCGCGCGAGTCCATGCCTGCCGACGAGATCCGTGCCACCAACGCGCCTCGACGCGTGACTTGAATTGTCTCACCGGCAGCGACTCGGTCGAGGTATTCCCCCGCACGCCTGCGGAAATCGTCCACGTTGCAGATGCCCTCATCCACCGACGGTCCGCTGGTCGATGTTTCGCGGGTGCTGATGTCGGCAGGCAGAATCTGAGCCACCAGCAGACCGTTCCATAGCACGCAAATCGTTTCACCTGCTGAGACCCGGTCGAACACGCGCCCGGCACGCGCTCGCAAGTCGTCGAGGTTGCACGTGCCCGCATCCGCAGAACGTAGTATCGGAGCCACCTTCGGACCGTCGGCGATGGGCATGATCCGTGCCGAAAGGACGCCGCGCCGGACAATTTCGATCGTCTGTCCCGAGACGACACGTTCGAAGTAGGCACAAGCATTGCTCCTGAGCTGGCCCAGCCCAATTCGAACCGACTCTTGATGCATGTGAATCAACCGGCCGGCGCCAGCATTTCCTTCCACCCGCTGTCTCCTGTATTCGTCGAGTCGGCGATCGTGAACGTCGTACCGTCGGGTGCCGCGACAACACCACTTTGCGGGTTGTACACCGCCGGCGGTCCCGAATTCGGTGTGTAGATACACGGATTCGGCTGCTGTCCGCTGCAGGCGACGACACCCTGCTGTGGCGGCGACAGCGGGTCGCTGATCGGTGCCGGAGACCCGCTGTCAGGCAACTGGTCCGCCGGGAGTGGATTCATGCCGTTGTTGATACTCGGAGCGGGAATCACCCGTCCCGGTGCCACCGGCTGATCGCAGCGCGCGGCAGCAGCCGGGCAGCTCAACACCTGGTTCGGATCGCCGTACCACGGATTGGTCCCCATCGGCACGTAAGGCTCGTTACTGCGACACTCCTGCGGCGTGGCGGCCCGCTTTCCTGGCACGTCAACGCAGGGGTAGTTGCGCGCACCGCGTACCACGTTGCCCTGGAAATCTTTCGGGATCTTGCAGTACAGGCCTGAGGGAACGGGCGCCATCGATGTATCCGCCGGTGAGCGCCACTGCGGGGCAGGCAGAAAACCCGTCAGACACGGCGGGGGCAGGTTGATCGACAGTGCGAAGTTCAGGCCCAGGTAACCGGGTTTCGAGGCCAGGATGGCTTGCAGGACCGGACCCAACTGCGGTAGCACCACCAGTGCTTGTTCGACGCCCTTGGTGTGGCGCTTGAGCATGTCCAGGATGATCGCTGTGTTACCCAGCGTCTGGGGCAGGGACTCGCGGAGCTCACCGAACAATTCGGTGCCTGCGTCCAGGGTGGGTGCCGCCTGTTGTAGGGCTCCGCGTAGAGCCTCGTCTTGCTCGACGCTCTGTGCGGCCAGCACGTTCAGGTTCGCCGTCCACCGCTCGATTGCGTCGGCCGAGTTGACCTGGCTGTCCAGGATTGGCGCGCTGTGGGCAACGATATCGGTCACAGGGCCCAGGTTGTCCTTGAGATCCCGGGCGATCGCCGACGTACCGTCGACCAGGCGCTGCAGGTCAGGGCCGAGACCGCCGACCGCTTGGGAAGTCTCGGTGAGCAGTCCGTCGATCTTCTCTTCGGGGAGGGCGGCCAAGCCGCGCTCGGCCGAGTCGAGCGCCGGGCCTATCGCGGCCGGCACCGTGCCCTTGGTGATCGTCTGTCCGTCGACGAAGTACTCGCCGACCGCACCTGTGGACACCAGGTCGAGGTACTGCTCGCCAATCGCCGACACCGAGTGCACGTTGGCGGTCGTATCGACCGGAATACGTTGGTCGGCTTCGATGCTCATGGTGGCCCGAACACCGGTTCGATTCGGCTCGACGGCGGTGACCTTGCCGACGGTCGCGCCGCGATAAGTCACGTTCGCCGTGGCGTAGAGACCGCCGGACACCGGCAGATTCGCGTATAGCGTGTATCTTCCAATGCCCATCTCGGCCGGTACCCGAAGGAAATGCCCGCCCAGGACCGCAATGGCGACAACGGTCACCACCGCGAACACGACCAGCTGAAGCTTGATGAGGCGCGTCAGCATATTCCGGTCCCCCGTTCGACAAACGGACCACCCGGCGCGTTATGCGGATTCGGGGTGAACCTAACGTCGGGGATCATTGTCGCCGGGTCGCGCCCCCAGGACTGCTCCAACGCCCGCAGCGCTCCGGAGAAGCGGGTGCCGGTCAGCAGAGTGTTGTCCAGCGAGCTCAGCGTGAGATCGATCGTCAGTGAGGTGTTGATGTAGTCGCCGCGAATGATTTTCGGCACCGAATCTATATGAAAGGGAAAAGTGAGAAGCCACTTCAATGCCCCCAAAAGGTACGGAGACGCCTTGCCGAGTTCGCACAGCGGTCGTTGAAGGCGTTCCAGGTTGGTGTGCAGGTCCTCGCCGAGGGGGCCCACTGCGTCGTCGACGGCCTTGCTGGTCCGTCCCAGGGCCTCGATGGCGTCACCGAACCGGTCCCGAGTACCGGCAAAATGCTCGATCAATGGCGGGAACTCGGTGAGAACCTGGTCCAGGGTGTCGGTGCGCTGCGCGGCGATGGCCAGCAGTTCGCCTGTCGAGTCGATCGCCCGGACGATGTCGTCGCTCTGCTGGTTCAGCTCGCCGGTGAAAGTGTCGAGCCTGCCGAGAAATTCCCCGATCTGATCGGCGCGGCCCGTGACCATCTTGTAGATCTCGTTCTGGATCACCTCGAGGTTGGCCACACCGCCGCCGCGCAGAACCAGGGCGAAGCTGGCCAACACCTGTTCGGTGGTCGGGAATGCGGACGAGGCCTCGAGCGAAAGGGTGTCACCGTTCTTCAGCGGCGCCGGTGACGCATCCACCGGCGCGGCGAGTTCGACGTGTTGCGAACCGAGCAGACTTGTCTGTCCGATCTTCACGGTCGCGTTGGCGGGCAAACTGACGTCCGGGTCAAGTCCGAGCGTGAGGGTCGCCACCCAGTCCTTCAGTTCGATGTCACGCACACTGCCGACATCGATGTCGGCCACTCTGACGCGGCTGTTGACGTTGAGCGCCAGCGTGTCCGGAATCTGGACGTAGATTGTCATGGCGCCCTGGCCCGTGCCTGGGCCCGCCGGCAGCGGCACGTTGGCGATGCCCTTCCACCCACAGGAGGTGAGCACCATAGCCGCGAGGGTCAGCGCACCGGCCCGCCTCACAACCATCCTCCACGACCTCATCGGGATATCCATCGGTCAGCCTTCCGACTCGGCCGCGAGCGGTGGTCCCTGCTGCGCCGCTGCTGCAGGTGGAGCGGTAGGTGCGATCGCATTCAGCGGGTCGCCCGGGATGACTCCGGGCGCTGCCTGCGGTGCCGGTCCCGGCTGCGGGTACCACGGCGGCGGCAGCGGGTTGCGCTCGTCATAAGCGTTCGGGGAACCCGGAAGATTCCCTCCGGGTGGCACCCCGAACGCCGGCGGCGCAGGGGGCGCGAGCACGTCCGGGCCACCCATGAGTTCGGCCAGCGACTCCGGAGTCAGCAGATTCGCGGTTTGGGGCTGCAACTCGACACCTTGCATCCCGGGGGCAACGGTCCAACCCGGCTCGCGATTGCCGTGTGAGAACAACGTGTCGCGCGACCACACCCCAGGAACGGTGGTGTCCTTGTAGCCCGGCGGCGGACGCAAACGGTCCTCCGAGTAAGCCACCATTTTGGGCAGCGTGTAGGCGGTGTTCGCCAGGTTCACGCCGAACGGTGGGAAGTTGAATTTGACTGCGTCCAGGATCGGTGCCAGATATTGCGCGCACAGCTCGGCGGACTCCTGGTAACCGAGTCGACTACCTGCCTGGATCGCGCTACAGAGAAACTCCATCGGGTTGGCGAAGTTGGGAATTGCGGGAATGGCCACGAGCGCATTGCCCATCGCCGGGTTCAGGTCGTTCATCAAGTTCGCGAGGGCGTTCGGGACCACATGCAGGGTGGATTCCAACGCTTCCCGGGCCTCAGGCTGCACGAGCGCGGTGGTGACCTCTTCCAGGTTGTTGATGTCCTGGACCAGCACGTCACCGTTGTCATCGATGAACTTGCGCGTCATCGACAGAACCCCGTTGAGGCCCTCCAACGCACTGGACAGTTCCCTGTCGGTGTTGGTGAATTTATCGGTGATATCGGCCAGATTCTCGTTCAGCGCAACGAATTGGCGATCCTGCTGGTGGAGCGCATTGACGAACAGCGCGAGGCTGCGCACGACACCGAAGAGGTCACCGCGGCCCTCGTTGACCGCGGTAACCGCTTCCGAAAGACTCTTCAGTGTCGTGTTGATCTGCTGTCCCTTGCCTGCCAAACCGTCGGCGGCGGAATCGATAAGGTCGCCGAACGGACCGCGCGGCTGCTCGGGCGTCGGGCCCAGACCCTCGAGAACTCGGCTCAGCGAGTTGCGCAAATCGTCCCACTCAACTGGCACCTGGGTGCGTTCGATCGGGATGATAGCCCCGTCTGCCATTACCGGACCACCGGTGTATGGCGGAGCCAGCTGGATCGCGCGCGAGGCCACGAGGCTGGGATTGATGATCGAGGCGGTGGCATGGGCCGGCACCTTGTATTTGTTCGCGTAGCGAAACGTCACCTTCATTTTGTCGCCGGTCGGCTCGATGGTCTCGATCTTGCCGACCTGAACGCCCATCATTGTCACCTTGTCGCCTGTGTACAGGGCCAGGGCCGATGGGAAGTAAGCGACGACGGTGTTGTTGGTCAGCTTGCCGTACATTTGCCAGCCGGCGACACCACCGGCCAGAGCCAGCACTACGACGAGGGTTCCAACTACCGCATAGGTTCGAGAAACGTTCGGTAGTTTCAGTTTCCGGATGTTGAAGATGGTTGACATATCGCAGCCCCTAGCTTTGCGAGCCCGGTGGGAGGAACGGCGGGTTGCCCGGAAGCAGCGGCTGGCCGGCCGGGGGTGGTTGCGGACCCGGCCCCTTCGGCGGGGGCGGCCCGACCAAGGCAGGTGGCAACGGTGCAATTCCTGGACCGACGTCCGGCGCCGACGGCAGCGGTTCCAGCGGCACCGTGCGTGCACCGGGCGGTGCCGGCGGTAGCGGGACCCGCGCGCCCGGCACGTCGGGCGACGGCTGGCCTGGAATTGCAGCAGCCGGCACGCCCGGTGCGGGTTGCGGTCCGTGTGCGTCCGGCGCCGACGTGGCGACGTTCGGCTGCTGGCCCGCGTAGTTCGGGCCGTATGGATTGTCTCCGAATGGGCCGACCGTGAGATCTGCACAGGGAAGGGGGTTCTCGGGCCGCGGCAGGCCGTCGGCAGGCGGGGTGTACGAGCATGGCGACCCCTTCGGGACAGCGGGCAGGGGGTTCTCCGGGGTCCCCTCGAGCGGGGTTGGTGCCGGTGGCGGCGCGCCATTGCTGAACCCGGTGCCGTTCGGGTCGGGAAATTGGAACGCCGGCAGGCCGGCGTCACGCCAGAAGTTCTCTGGATCGACGCCGCGCTTCTTGAACGCCGCGTCGACGAAGGGTTGCAGCGCCTGATACGGGAGCAGGTTCACCAGCATCGCTTTGAAGAATGGCCCGGAGGCGACACCCTCACCCAGTGCCAGAGCGTATCTGGACAGCGTGCTGATCGACTGGGTCACCTCGAACCTGCGCTCCCGCAGGATGTCGCTCACCGTGCGCAACTGTTCCAGCACCTTGTTGAGGTTCTGGTTGTCGCTGATGAACCCAGATACCTGTGCGGAGATCGCGCTGACGCGCTCCAGAACGTAGTCGATGGCCTGTCCGCGTTCGTTGACCGCTGCCAGCAGTGACTGCGCGTTCACCAGCAGCCGATTGATCTGATCGCTGCCATCACCGACGACTGTGGCGATCTTGTTGGCGTTGTCCAGCAACTGCTTGATCTGCTCGTCGCGCTTACCGATGGAGTCGGAGAATCTTTCGATGCCTTTCAAAGCGTCATTGAGGTGCGGCGCGGTCTGGTCAAGGGTCTGCGAAAGCACGTTCAGTGACTCCTTGACCGTGTCGGTCTCCCACCCCGATGCGGCACCGGTGACATCGGTGAACGCATCGTAGATTTGGTAGGGAGTGGTGGTTTGGCCGATCGGCAGCACACCGTGAGCACGTAGCCGCTGCGAACCTCGGTTCTCGATCGCGAGGTTCCGGCGGCCGAGCACGGTGTCGGTGCGGATCATGGCGCGACTGTCGCTGCCGATCCGCCGTGCGCCCAGAGCGAACCCGATGACCACCTTGTCGTCTTGGATCTCAACGGAACGGATCAGGCCAACATCGACACCGGAGATCTGCACTTTGTCGCCGACGTTGATCCCGCCGGTGTCTTTGAACTGTGCGTAGTACGTCGGCTTGGCGAACAGCATCGGTAGATTGGCAAAGTTCTGCCCTACTGCCACAACCAAAAGCAAGACGACCACGCCCATCAGTCCGTTGCGAAGCCGATTGGTTTCCGTCAGGACCCTCATTGTGGCGTGCACCTACCCGTCGGCTGCGAGGTCAACTTGACAGTGCGGACCGGGCCGCCGGGCTGCAAACCGTTCAGCCGCAGCGTGAGGTCGCAGGCATAGAAATTGAAGAAGTCACCGTAGAGGCCAACCCGGCCAATCCTCTGCAACGCGGGGGGCACATCGATCAACAGATCGTTGAGTTCCGTCTTCTGGTCGACCAACCCCTGCTGAATGGGGTCGAGCTTGCGGATCGTCTCGCGCAGTAATGGCCGGTTGTCGGCAAGCAGATCGGCGATGGTACCCGCGACATTGCTGATCTCGGTCACCGCGTCGGCGATCGGGTCACGGCGGTCATTGAGCCCGGAGACCAACGACTCAAAGTTGTGGATGGTCTCGTCAAACTGCCTCTGATGCTTGACGGTCGTCGCCAGTACGGTGTTGAGACTGTCGACCACCTCGCCGATGGCTTGATCCCGTTCAGCCAGCGTGGACGTGAATTGCGCTGTCTGGTCGAGGATGTCGTTGAGAGTTCCGCCCTGGCCCTGAAAGATCGTGATGATGGACTGGGCGATCGTGTTGACCTTCTCCGGCTCGAGAGCCCGGAATAGTGGCCGGAAGCCCCCGATCAAGGCGTCCAGATCCAGTGCCGGTTCGGTCTGCCCGATCGGGATCGTGCCGCCCGCAGGTAACCGTCTGTTGTCGATCCCGCGTTTGAGTTCCAGATATCGGTCACCGATCAAGTTCAGGTACCGGATTGATGCAGTGGTTCCCTGATAGAGCGGCTGGGAGCGGTTGACCTCGAAGTGGACCCGCACCTGTCCATCGTCGATCAGTTCGACCTTGGAGACTTTGCCGACCTCGACACCGGCGGCCCGGACAAACTGACCGCTGCGCAGACTGCTGCCGTTGCTGAAGACGGCCGAATAGCCAATGGTTCGGTCGAACCGCACCTGGCCGAACACGACAATGATGGTGGCGGTGAACATCAGCAGTACCGCTGAGTACGCGGCAAACTTGACGCCGTTACGTGTCAGGTTCATGGGTTGATCGTGTTCTCCCCCACTTGGCGCCCCCAGACGTGCTCAGTCAAGATCGGTTTGCCCAGCTCGAAGTGGTTGTACGGTGCAGCTGACGCACCGGTGTCCATCACGAGAAACGGTGCCGGCCAGAGGTCGCGGGTTACGGTTTGCCAGCAGCCCGGCTGGCCCTCTGGACCGCCCCTTGCGTTCACTCGAGGCAAATTGTCCGGGTAAACATACGGATTCAACGCGCCCGCAATTGACGACGCGGCCTTGAAGCCATAACCGTTACCCGAAAGCACCTCCAGTCCTGGCTCTTGGAGGTCAGACATGTTGCGGAGGAAGCACAGCAGTGCAGGACTGTTTCGGTCCAGCACCCCCGAGGTCGGTATCAGATCCTCGACGCCACGCGTCAGATACGGACCGCCCTTCTCGAACACCTCCGCGCTGGAGTTGCCGAACCCGATCGACGCGAGCAACGCCGCATCCAGGCTGCCCCGTTGATCGTTGAGAGTGCGCGAGGTGATCACCGCGTTGTCAAGAAAGTTCCACAGATCTGGGGACGCTTCGGTGTACACCTTTGCCAGGTCGGCCAGCCGCTGGATGTCGTAGCGGATCTGCGGCATCTGAGGATTCAGATCCCGCAGGATCGCGTTGCCGTCGACAAGCGACTGGCCGAACCGGTCGCCCAGGCCGTCGAGGGCCTGCGCCGTCGCGGTGAGCGTCGCGTTCAGCTTGATCGGGTCGATCTTTTCCGAGATCGACACCACCGTTTCGAAGATGGTGTTCAGCTCAGTCGTCACGTGACTGGCATCAATCACATCATGCCGCGAAATGCTCTGCGAAGAAGGGCTCTTGGGAGATGTCAGCGACACATACTTGTTTCCGAACACCGTGGTGGCCACGATCTGGGCATCGACATTGGCAGGAATCAAGTCGATGTATCTCGGGTCGATCTCCAGAGTGAATGCGGCTGCGGGTCGCCCCCCGACATCGGTCGCGGCAATCTTGCCGACCTTGCCGATCTTCACGCCGTTGTAGGCGACCATTGCGCCGGCATCCATCACCAAACCCGCCCTGTTCGCGAGCATCGTCAACTGCACCTTGGGAGTGAGATGGCCGCGAAACTGCAGAAAAGCCAGAACGAGGACCACCGTCACGACCAGCCACAGCCCCGCCCCCACGGTTTTGTACCAGGGAGTGCGCGGTTCGTTCAGCGGAGCAGTCATCGCCGTCACACCGCCAGATTGAAGTTCGGGTCGACGCCGTAGAGCGCCAACGCGGCCAGCAGGACAACACACACGATCAAGACCAAGGACGCCCGCATCGATTTGCCGACCGCTTCGCCGACGCCCGCAGGGCCTCCGCCCGCGGTGAACCCGTAATAACAGTGGCTGACCATCACGATGACCGCGATGACGATGGCCTGCACGAATGACCAGAACACATCGTCAGTTCGCAGAAACGTACGAAAGTAATGCTCATAGGTGCCGGCTGACTGCCCGTAGAAGACAGTCGTCGTCAGCTGTGCAGCCAGGAACGACATGATCAGAGCCAGTGCGTACAGCGGGATGATGACCGCGAATCCGGCCACGATACGGGTAGACACCAGATAGGCGATCGAATTGATGCCCATCACCTCCAACGCGTCGATCTCCTCGCTTATGCGCATGGCACCAAGTTCTGCCGTGGCTCCGGCACCGACCGTCGCCGCCAGTGCGACACCCGACACCACCGGTGCGGCGACGCGCACGTTGATCAGAGCGGCGAAGAAGCCGGTGAAGGCGTCGACACCTATGTTTCCCAGCGAGGCGAAGCCCTGGATTGCGATCAGCGATCCACCCGACAAGGTCACGAATCCGACGATGGCGACGGTGCCACCGACGACCGCCATTGCGCCTGTGCCCATGCCGATTTCCGCAACAAGCCGGAGGGTCTCCTTACGGTAACGCTGAAGAACCCACGGAATGGCCCCAAAGGCCTGCACCACGAACCACCCCACCTGTCCGCTACTCGCGAGGCTACGGGCGGGAGCGCCGACGACCTTGGTGGTACGGGCAAATGCACGCGGGTAGCGCGCTCGCAGAACGGTACTGGCGGCCATCTCAACTGCCCGTCCCGAATCGGACACCGATTGTGGTGAGCACGACGTTCACCGCGAACAGCGCGATCACACAGAGCACCAATGTCTCGTTGACCGCGACGCCCACGCCTTTGGAACCACCGGATACCGTCAAGCCTCGGTAGCAGCCCACCAGGCCGGCAATCAGTCCGAACGCCGTCGCCTTCACCACCGAGATGAGGACCTCGGGAAGCCCGGTGACCAGCGTCATGGTTGCGAGATACGCTCCGCCCGAGACACTTTGCAGCGAGACACCGAACACGAAGCCACCGACCAGCCCGATAGTGATCACCGCACCGTTGAGCAGCATGGCGACGAATGTCGATGCGAGGACGCGAGGAACGACCAGTCGATGGATCGGGTCGATGCCCAGCACCTCCATGGCGTCGATCTCCTCGCGGATGGTACGTGCGCCCAGATCCGCACAGATCGCCGTCGATCCGGCTCCGGCGACTACCAGGACCGTTACCAGCGGACCTAGCTGAGTCACCGCGCCAAGTGCAGCGCCTGCCCCGGAAATATCGGCTGCGCCGAACTCCCGGAGCAGAATGTTCAGCAAGAAGATGATGAGCACCGTCATCGGAATCGAGACGGCGATCGTGGGTAGCAATGACACCCGCAGCAGAAACAGGCCCTGCTGGATGAACTCATTGACCTGGAACGGCGGCTGGAACATCGCCTTGCCGGTCAGCACGCACATACGTACGAACCCACCGACCGCTTCCACCGCCGGCCGTGTCTGCTGTCCGACGTAGCCGCCGAGACCCGTGAACGCCATCATCGGGTCACCGCCTGCGCGGACGCGTTTGGTCCACCGGCGCGCGTAACAGTTGGCTCATGTCACGGATGGTGATCTCCAGCGCGTCGCCGATCCATGTGTGAACAGCCTCTATGAGACGAGCAACTCCAACGACACGTTGCCGGCGTTCAGACACTGGGTCCACTACCTCTCCCGTAACCTTCCCGTCCGCATCAACAGTGAGGCGCAGTACCAGCACGAATTGATGCGTCGCTGAAAGCTGCTCCGCAGATTCACACTCGGTCATGGGTCCCCGTTGTCTCGATCCGACACTCTTTGTACCCAAGCCCACTTAGCACCCAGTCAGATTTCGGCTCGTCTCAATGAGGTCTCAGTGAGACTGTGATGATGTTTGCGATCGGTGATTCACTTTTCGTTCCTCGTGCCGGACCGCGAGGGCTCAACCACGCTCGCTGCTGTCGTCGCCGCCGCCGCCGCCGCCGAGATGAATTTGCGCACAGAACCTTTGACCTCGCCGAGAGGTAGGCATTACGTTCCACGGATGGGGAATTCATCGGATCCGCTCGATTTCTTCGGGGTTGCCACTGGAGTGGCACGAGCCTGGCTTCGAGCGTCAATTCGCGCCGAGGAGCTCCTGTTGGACCTGTTGCGGCCCAACGACGAGTCCCCCCTTTCCTCCACTGGCGCAGGCGTTCCTGCGGAGGTGCAGCCGCTGGATGACTCGCTGAGTGTCAAGATGCGCACCCTGCTCGCGCGGGCGATGAGTCAGAGCACGCTGAACAGCAGGACTGAGCTCTATCACCACATCCTCGATCAGATGGTCGCAGACGAGGCTCGCATCATCGGTGCATTGTCGGACGGCTCACTCTCACCGGTTGTCAACGTGTACGACCGGGCGCGCCGTCGTGGTTCATGCCGGGCCGTTCTCGTGCACGCGTCACTGATCGGTCGCACCGCCAACCTGTCACTGCCGGAGGCGGTCCCCGCCTACATCGGACATCTCCTGGCGTTGGGTTTGGTGGAGATCGGCTCAGAGGAACCAGATCTGAAAGACGACTATGAGATCTTGCTCGCGGAACCATCGGTGATGAGTGTCATCGAGAACGTGTCGCGAGGACCGATACCGGCACGGGTCGAGAGACTGGCGATATCGTTGTCCAGCCTGGGCGATGCTCTGTGGGCGACAACAATGCCCGCAGCCGTCCTGTGATCGAATTCGTGGTCGCGCTACAGAGTTGGGATGATATCCAACAAGATTTCGGCGTCAATTGGGTGATCTATTTGTCGATGCCGCTGGTTGCCGCATTCGTGGGGTGGAGCACCAAGGTCATCGCACTGCAGATGGTCTTCCGGCCCCTTGAGTTCAAGGGTATCGGGCCGATCGGATGGCAGGGAATAGTACCCCGGCGCGCAGGCAAAGTCGGCTCCAAGACCATCGAGCTGTTGACGTCGAATCTGCTCAAACCCGAAGATGTGCTGGCTCAGATCGATGCAGTTGACGCAGTCGAGGCACTGCGCGCGCCGTTGTCGGAGACGATCGACGAGTTGTCGCGCGATCTTGTCGAACAAATCCGACCTGGACTGTGGGATTCCTTGCCCCAATCGGCTCGCGAAGCGATCCAGTCTCGCATTCGGGCCCAAGCGCCGCAGCTTGCCGAGAGCGTGCTTGCCGAAATCAGGTCCGATCTCAGCCGGTATGTGGACCTACGCTATTTGGCAGTCAACACTTTGGTGCACAACAAAGACAAGCTGGTCAAGCTGATGCACGGAGTGACCGGCGACGCTATGGCGTTCTTCCGACGCAGCGGGATCTATTTCGGGCTGCTGATCGGGCTGGTGCAAATGGCGGTTTGGGCGCTTTTCAAAAACCCCTGGATAATGCCGGCATTCGGTTTCGCCGTGGGTTTTTTCAGCGACTACATTGCGCTGCGTATGTTGTTCCGTCCCATCCGCGAAAAGAGAATCCTCGGGTTGATCCCCTTCCAGGGGCTGCTCCACGCTCAACGCGGGGCCATCACCCGCGACTACGCGAGGATTTTGGCGGACGATCTCTTCTCGCCCGAGATGCTCTTCGGGGCCGTGCTCCAAGGCCCGGGTGCTGACAAACTGTTTTCCCTCATTTCCAAGGAAGTCGACGCCGTTGTCGACGCGCAGATGGGTTTCACCGGTCGAATCGTGGTGATCATCGCTGGTACACAACGATACCGCGCACTCAAAGGCCAGGTCCTGCAGCTGGTTCTACAGCGGACCCCCGAAACACTGTTACACGCCCAGGACTACGCGGCAAGTGTGATCGACCTGGAAGGCCTGATTGTCGAGAAGATGAACGGACTCACGAACGAGGAGTACGAATCGATACTCCGGCCGGTGTTCAAGGATGACGAGCCCCTGATGGTCGCAGTCGGGGCGACCCTCGGAGGTGTCATCGGCGAATTTCAAGTTCAGCTGATAGAACATCTGGGCCGCTGAACGGATCCCGGTGGGCCGCCAAGGCGGAGAGTCCACGTGCTTCATACCTGCCCGTGCGTTCGAACGAGTTCACCCGCTGCCCCTGCCCGGTGGTGCATGCCGGCAAGACCCGGATTGGATCACACTCTCGTCGTGACGCACACTAAGGTCCGGGCGTAAGCCCGAGGTTCGTGACGGCGTCCATCTTCGTGATCAACCATCGGCTGTCTTCCACCTCCATGATCAGCAGAGCGCGTACCTTTGGAGGCGGCAATGGCGGTCACATCACTTGAGCCAGCTGGCTTATCTTCCACTGTCTACCCTCCTCGATAGTCGTGACTATCCAACGACTTCCGCTTTCAACGGTTGTCTTGCCGTCCGGACCGACGGATGCCACGTGGGTAGCCACCAGAATGTCGGCACTGCCATCGTCATGCCACCGTTGGACCCCCGCCTCCTGCACGACACCCTCGGTGGGCTCGGCACGCGCCACCTGAATGACAATTTCGTTCAGCCTCTTTTTGAAGGACTTGGCGAAATCACCTGTGCCCTGGCCGAGAATGCGGTCCGCATAATCGTTGGCATGGAATGGATCGAGCGACGTGTAATCCGTCACGAAATCCCCGCACGTAGAACAACGCGGCAGCGTCCCGGCTCCCGGTGCGGTCTAGGTCTTCGTGACCGATCAGTATCACAGCGCTGCCCGCGATGGCGGCTGCCGCCGACACGAGGACAAGCAGTGCCGCGAGCGGAAGACCCCACCGGCGCGCCGGCTTGGGCATCACGGTCTGCACCGTGAAGAGGTCTGGCTTCCCCTCCTCGACTCTGCGGCGTGGGCTCACCTTCCCGATCCACTCTGTCGGGGTAACGCCTGCGGCGGGTCTGGTGTCTACAGATGTCCGTTGCTCTGCTCGGTCAGCGGCTTCTTCTGCACGGTGAGCTCAGCGACCTGCCAACCAGCGGCTGACTTCTCGAAACGGCACGTACGGTCGCCGTGATGAAAATCAGATTCCCCGGTTCCGATCCGCGCTGCCCCTGCAGTGCAAGTAGCATCGCTGACCGGACAACGGTGGACGACAGCACCGCGCTACTGACGGCCGCGTACGTCTTGTCGGTGACTCCTGAGCGCTGGACCGCCTGTTGCTGTTGGACCAGGTGCAGACGATAGCCTTCGGTGGCCAGTCTCTGTGCGTGCGCGAAGTCGTCAGCCACGCTTGCCGTCCCGTAACTCAATAGCTGCTCGATGATCCGCGGCCCCTGCCCGGCGATCTCGATTCTGGCCTGCATGAGTGCCCTGTCCTGGTGATACACCAGCCAGTGAGCCAGCCCGGCTCCCGCCACCGACACCGCAGCAACGGCAGCCACCACGTAGGTGGCGAGCCGGCGCAGGTTGTCGTGGGACGGTTCAGCTGAACTGATGACCCGAAAATCGTTGCGCACCAGCATGTCTGCGAACGGACGGTGCTTTCGATCACCGAGTGGCCACAGCCATCCGACGAAGAACGCCCCGGTGTTCAAGATGTGCGCGACATCGCGCGCGAGCAGTCGAACGCTGCCGGCCGGCTGACCGCTCCCGGTCGTGAGACGTATTCCGGCCACGGCTTTGCCCACCGTCCATCCGGTGATCGACGGCAGCATCCACCGATTCGCCAGGGAAGCCAGGACTGCGGCGACCAGCACACCCGTGAAGACCCGCCAGAGCCGACCCTATACCGGAGTGGAGTAGGCCAACAGGCCCATCGTTGCCATCACGGCGGCGCCCGGCAGAACATCCAGGCCGGTCGCACCGGCTCGTGCTGGCCACGAAACGCACCGCCCCCTGCGGAGGCGCGCGGTCAGGTGCCTTCGTCCCGTGCAGCCGTCACGAGGTGACCTGGTCCAATCGGTTGATCTTGTACGTCCCGTCCCCGGCAGCCATGTTCACTCGCGGTCGGTAACCCTGCTCCCGATCGGCGGCCTGCAAATTCGTCACCAAGACGCGCACCGCTACGCTCGACGCCTGATAGGCCCCCAGTAGCGAGCCGGTGAAAAGGTCTGCCTGGGTTGCAAAGTCGCCGTCGCACATTGGATGACATTGATCTGGCCGGCCGACATTGTGGCCACATCAGGAGCATGGGTGGCCGTCACGCATTCTCTGGCTCGATCGAGCACCATCGCTTCCTGGCGGTCGAGGGTCACACTCTGTGCCCTTGAGTTCAGTATGAGGTAACCGGCGACCGCAGCGCTTGCCGTCAGAAGCAGCGGGGCCAGACCGATGGCTAGCAACCAGCCGCGGCCGAACCGTGCTGGACGGCGCGCCACCTGGTTCTCGGCCTGCACCACCGATGCGGCGGCATCCACGGTCTGCGTTTCGGACCGAGCCCCTACCCCGGCTGCCCATTCAGACTTGCCCGGGATCGCTTCGAATGAGTTCGAAGAGCTGGTCGGTGGCTGGCTCGGGAGCAGCATCGAATTCCTCCCTGAGGACCAGCCGACAGAGATCGTACTGGCGCAAGGCCTGAGCCCGCGCGCCCAAACGGACGTACAGGCGCATCAGCATGCGGTGCGCATCTTCCCGGCACGGGTCGACACCCAGCAATCGGACGACGACCGCGGACGCGTGCTCATAATCTTCGAGTTGGAAGTGCGCATCGGCGAGTCGCGCCAGTGTCGTCAGGCAGCTCGCACGAAATCGTTCCCGCTCCAACAGCTCCGAGATATCAGAAGTCGCGACGAGATCGCCGCGATAGAGATCGACTGCCCGCTCGTAGGAGCGAATCGCCGCGGCGGTCGAGCCGGTAAAGAAGAACCGGTGTCCGGCGCTGACGGCGGACTCGAACTCCAACAAGTCCACTTCCACTCCGCTATCCAGATTCAGCGCGTAGTGGCCCTGGCTGTAGATAATGGGAGACTGCCCTGCGAGCGCATCGGCGAGGTTCTCCTTGAGAGACCGCACCAAGCTGTTCAAGCAACCGCCGGCCAGACCCACCGGCGAATCGGGCCATATGCGCTCAACTATGGACGCGCGAGACATCCCGACCCGAGGTCTCAGAGCCAAACAGGTAAGCAACTGTTCGGCCTTGCCACCCGGTCGCAGCGACATCGCCTGCCCAGTCTTCAATACCTGAAATGGCCCCAGCAGATGCACTGAAACACCGTTAATTGTCATATGCGGCAACCATTTTCATCGGATCGGGGCGGCGAGCTGGAGCGCGACGATGGCTCCCGTACGCCCGAACATCGAAATCGGACCTCCTCGATCGACGGACATCTGAATGTAACCCCAGAATGGACACATATGCAATAGCTGTCCACCCAAATTTGGGCCCGGCGCTCCACTCGACCCAAAGACCATTGTCGGTGGCGAGCAAACACGTCAGACGCCGTGACAGCCGTCAATCCATGCGTGGGGTGGGACGCGGAAATAGTCACGCGCGTCAGATCGAATACCATCAATCATAGTCGTGGGAAAGAACTCTGGGACGCGCCCGACTCAGGAAGGCTTCACCTTCGTGGCCTTGGCGACGGCACTCCCCAGTCGCATCGATAAATTTGGTGACATTCGCTCCAGCAACCACGCCGCCTTGCCGGACCAGGGCACCACGATGATCCCGTCGCCACGTGCAACGCCTCGAAGCACACGTTCCGCCAACGGCTCTGGCGCCATCGGCCGCAATCCCCGGGGAATACCGAAAAACTCTTTGTGGCCCTTACCGTTCAATCGCGCACGACCATAGGCCCCCCCGGTCAGGATTGCAGTCTTGATCACGCCTGGGCATAACACCGAGACTGCGACACCGTGTTCAGCGGCTTCGATCCGGAGCGCTTTGGAAAGCCCGACGACCGCATGCTTGCTAGCGGAGTAACTCGCCATTCCCGGGCTGGGGATCAACCCGGACATCGACGCGGTGTTCACGATATGGCCGTCGCGTTGATCAATCATGGCCGGATAGGCCGCCTGGATACCGTTGACCACCCCGAGCAGGTTCACGTCGAAAACATCGGTCCAGTCCGCAAGCTCATACGAGTCGACCGAGCCCGCGACGCCGATGCCTGCGTTATTGAATAGATAGTCAATCCGTCCGGATTTCTCCAGCACAGCCGAGACTGCGCGCTGAAAGGCCGGAAAGTCGCGTACGTCCAGCTCGATCGCGTACGCCGTGGTACCGAGTCGACGCAACCGCCGCGCAACCTGCTCGCCCAACTCCAGCTGACGATCGGCGATCCACACCTCAGCGCCCCCATCTGCCAGCCGTGCCACCAGAGCTGCGCCGATACCCGACGCCCCGCCGGTGACCAGCGCAACTTTCCCCTTCACGGCGGCCGCAATCGGGTCGGGCCGGCGGCGTCTGCGCCCTTTCGGCATCAGCGTGCAGCTTGCGTGGAGCCGAGTTGCGCGAGCAGGCCACCGGCCGCTTGGGCTTCTGGGTCAACACAGACGTTGACAAGTGCGGGTTTACCCGAGTCGATGGCCCGCTGAAGCGCGGGCGCAATGTCTTCTGGTTTCTCGACGAACTCGCCGTGACCCCCGAAGCCGGACACCATCAAGTCATAGCGCTGATATCCCAATTCCCGGCCGGTTCCTGCAGCTGCGGGGCGGGCGGTGAACCCGGCATTGTTGAACACCACTCCGACCATCGGCAGGTTGTGCCGAATCAATGTGTCGTATTCCATTCCGTGCCAACCGAACCCGCCGTCGCCCATCAAAACGAACACGGGCCGATTCGGCCGTGCCACCCGCGCACCCAGAGCGAACGGTACGCCCACACCCATACATCCGTTCGGCCCACTGGTCAGGTAATTGGCCTCCGACAGACTTGGGATCCAGCGCCGCGCGAACTCCAACGTCTCATGCCCATCGACGACAAAGACGGCATCGCGTGGTAACACCCTCCGCAGTTCCTCACACAACCGCAACGGCGCGATCGGCACCGCGTCGCTGAGCGTCTGACGATCAGGTTCCTTGTCCAAATCCTTGGCTGCCAATTCCTCGGCCCACCCCTGTGCGGCCGCGCTGATACCGCCGTCAGCCACCAGACGCTCCGCCAACTGATCGAGAAACACGCCGGCATCGGCAACCACGCCGACGTCGGGTACCCGGCCGCGCCCGATCTCATCGGGATCGATGTTGGCCACCACGAATCTGGCTCCGGAATCAAAACGCGGTGCGCGAAGGTGCCCGTTGAGCCAATTGGCCCGCGTACCGACCGACACCACCACATCCGCGGCCCGCTGCGCACCGTTGCGCGAGGCCACCAACGCCGACGGATGATCCTCAGGCAGGATTCCGCGGGTTTGCGGCGTGGTCACCAATGGGATACCGGTCGCATCCACGAACTGGGCGAGATTGGCCGCTGCGTCAGCCCATACCACCCCGCTGCCGGTCAACAAGAGGGGCCGCTGCGCGTTCTTGATCAGCTCGACCGCGGCATCGAGCTCGGCTGTCGGGGCGGCGGCCCGCGCCGGCGGCGCCGCGGGGGCCGGCCAGTTGATCGTCGATGGGTCGATCTCCTCGAACAGCACGTCGTTCGGAATCTCCACATACACCGGCCCCTTGCGGCCACTGTTGGCCTCGTGCAGCGCGATCGCCAACACCTCCGGGATCCGCTGCGCCAATTCGATCCGATGCACGTTCTTACACGCGGGCCGGAACATCGACACTTGGTCCTGCTCCTGGTAGGCCTCCAAACCCCAATCACCACGATTGGCGCCACCGCCGATCAACACCACGGGCGCTGAATCAAGCAACGCATTGGTCAGCCCCGTCAACGCGTTGGTCGTACCGGGCCCCAACGGCGTCGCACACACCCCAACACGCTTCGACAGTCGGCTGTACGCGTGCGCGGCCATCGCCGCACCCTCCTCGTGACGCACGTAGTACGTCGAGATCCCCGCATCGATGCACGACCGCACCGGTGGCGAATGCGGGCCACCGATCCCCATCATGAAGAACAGGTCTGTCACACCCTGATCGGACAACGCTCGACCCACCAGATCCGCGCCACGCAACGCCAAATCGCGCTCAACCATTCGAATTCCTTCTGATCAACAATGAACAAGTAGTGAGCGAATCGATTCCGCTCTGGAGCGGCGACGCCCGATCTCTAGACGATGGGACTTTGGCTGCAGTTGTGTGCTCAGCGCGCCACGGCCTCGCCTCTTTTCATGCGGCTCCGTAATAGTGGGCCATGTCGGTACCCGCGGCATAATCACGCATCCAGGTGTGATACCAGTCGGGCACCGGGAAATCCCTCGGATGGCGGCCAGGCATCTGCGACAGCACCACCCCGCCCAACATCCGCAACATC